>Ga0163159_1001480_pt1 | contig 22514 bp, 20 predicted proteins | sample BioMet9_FD_108702 | JGI IMG/M metagenome (GOLD analysis project Ga0163159, IMG submission 108702) | Microbial communities from bioreactor (seeded with sewage sludge) at Lawrence Berkeley National Lab, California, USA - Biofuel... | ecosystem: Engineered > Bioreactor > Anaerobic > Unclassified ... | reverse complement strand
TTCAATATTCACCTCGCGCAGATGTGCGCCAAGTGTGGAAATCAATGTCAGAGCATTCTGATACGTTCTGTCTGTCGTACCGAAGCAGGGCATCGTAACGGCTTCAATCCCGCTGTGCTCAAGGCCAAGCATGTCGAATGCCTTCACCGTTACAAGAAGTGCCAGCGTTGAATCCAGGCCGCCGGAAATCCCGACAACCACATGGCTGCATTTCGTATGCTGAAGACGTTTCTTAAGTCCGGATGCCTGAATCGTCAGAACCTCCTCGCAACGCTTAAGCATCGTGTCAGGATCCGCGGGCACAAACGGAGACGGGTCGAATATACGGGAAAGCTTTGTTTCCTGCTTTTGAAGATGGAACTCAACCTTACGGTAATTCTTGCGGTCGACGAAGCGAAACGTCGTCGTCCGCCGCCGCTCACCGATGAGACGTTCAATATCGACATCCGCACAGATCATTTCATTGTGATACCGCTTTGTCTCCGCCAGGATCCTGCCGTTTTCACTGATAATATTGTGACCTCCGAAGACAAGATCGGACGTAGATTCCCCTTCGCCCGCGTTCGCATAAAGGTACGCGCAGATCAGACGTGCCGACTGGCCCATAATCAGTTCCCGCCGGTATTCATTCTTCCCGATTGTCTCATCACTTGCCGAGCAGTTTACAATGACTGCCGCTCCGGCCATCGCGTGATAGCTGCTTGGCGGAATCGGAGCCCATACATCTTCACAGATCTCGCCGGCAACGGTAAGCTCCGGCATCTCGGCACACGTAAAAATAAGCTGCGTTCCAAACGGCACAAGCTTTCCGTCAAAATTCACAAAATCAGGCGATGTCTCGCCTGCCACAAAATGCCGCATTTCATAGAATTCCCCGTAATTCGGAAGATACGTTTTCGGCAGAAAGGCCAGCACCTCCCCGCGGCTCATGACAGCCGCGGCATTATACAGCTTTCCCTCACAGTCAAGAGGCAAACCTGCAAAAACAAGGGCGTCAATATCCGAGGTTGCTTCCGCTGCGCGGCGCAGTCCGTCCTTCGCCGCTTCGAGCAGCACATCCTGAGAGAAAAGATCACCGCATGTATACCCGGTTATACAAAGCTCCGGAAATGCCATTATCTTCACGCCGAGTGAAGCAGCTTCCTTCATGCGGAGAATCATCTGTTCCGTGTTGAAATCCACATCCGCCACACGAATATCCGGCGTTATGGCAGCCATTTTTACAAATCCATGCTGCATGATTACTTCTCCTTTCTCTGTTTCAAAATCTCTTCCAGATCGGCCGTGGAAAAACGATACTTTCCGCCGCAGAACTGACAGCAGATTTCCGTAGGTTTTCCGTCGTCGATCATTTCCCTTATATCACTCTCCGGAAGCAGAACCAATGCCTTTGAAACGCGTTCTCTGCTGCAGCTGCAATGGAACTGCACAGCAGTGCGGTCTGTAACAATGGGCTTCATGCCATGCAAAAGCCGCTCCAGAATCTTTTCCGGTGTCATGCCGGATTCCAGCATATCCGTTACAGATGTAATCGACCGTGCGGCATCTTCCAGCTGCTGCACCGTATCCTCGGAAGCTCCCGGCATCAGCTGAATCAGAAAACCGCCGGCCTGACGCACCGTATTCTCCTTATTCATCAGGACGCCGAGTCCGACGGTCGACGGAATCTGCTCGCTGACAGCGTAATAGTACGTTAAATCATCAGCGATTTCTCCCGTTGTCAGCTGTGTCTGTCCGATATACGGATCCTTCAGGCCTAAATCACGGATCACATACAGAATACCGTGTCCGACCGCCCTGCCGACATCCAGCTTTCCCTTGCTGTTTGCCGGTATCAGCACCAGATTTTCCAGCGGATATCCCTTGACATTCCCGGCAGCATCGGCCGTGACGGTAAGTCCGCGGATCGGACCGTCCGATTTGATCTGCAGCGTCAGAAGATCCGTTTCACCCTTCATCATGCTGCCCATCATGGCCGCGGCAGTCATCAGCCTTCCCAGCGCCGCCGTAACGACCGGACTTGTATTGTGGCGTCTCCGCGCTTCCTCGCAGAGCTCCCGCGTCGTGGCAGCAAACGCGCGAACCTGTCCGTCCGCCGCCTCTGCCCGTATTACATAATCATGATTTCTGTCAGTCATTGAATTTTATGTTCCTTCCCGGTGTCTTTTACCGCCAGCACGCAGATACGCTCACTCGTATCCGATGACGGCTTCCCTGTATATTCATCGAATGCCTGAACCGGCGAAAGACCGGCACGCTCCAGCATCCTTCGGATAGTCTTCCACTCATAGCCCTTTTGCAGATGAATTTCTTCAAAGCGACGAAAAACGTCCGGATCACCGCTTTCGGAGTCCCGGACAAAAAACGTCACGTCATATTCATTGATATTTTCAGCGGGATCATAGCTGTTCTCCCAGATAAAGCTCACATCGTCACGGTTCTCAGCTATAACCTCATCCTTCATGACTGTTTCGTACTTATAGCGCGTGTTAAAATCGAAGAAAAAACAGCCGCCCTCCTCCAGTGCATCAGCAACCCGGCGGAAAACGCCGGAAAGCTCTTCCTCATCCAGAATATAATTGATGCAGTCGCAGAAGCTTACGACAGCCGGATACCGGCACGGCAGTTCTAGCGACCGCATATCCTGACAGACAAACTGGACCGGCAGCGCTTCATCCGCCGCTTTATTATATGCTTCGGAAAGCATATCAGATGAGAAATCGATCGCGGTTACATCATAGCCGGCACGTGCCAGACGTATTGTAAACGCTCCCGTCCCGCAACCGAGCTCCACAATCGAAGCACCGTCCCGGACACCGGCTTCCCGCAGCACCTGTATTGTAAAATCTGCCCAGCTGTCATACGGAATGTCATCCATCAATTCATCGTATACCGCGGCAAAATCTGTATATTCGTTCATATGAGCCTCTCTCTCCGTAATCATATCAATTTCAGATTGGAAAAGCAACCTTGATTATTGGCTGTACCTCTTCTATACTGATAGACAGGAAAGAAAGGAGTGTATAAGATGCTCTTGACACCGCAGAATGAAATGAAGAATACGACAGAAGCATCTGCTTTTGCGCCGCAGGCCGGGCACGGCCGAAAACTGCATGCCGTTGCCGCCGGCATACTTCTGATTCTGTTAAGCGCGGGATGTTTCTATTTCTTTCCCTATGAGAGGCTGACAGCACCGGCAGTTGTCTCTTCTCAGGACGAGCTTGCCTCCCATAACGGCAGCATCGTAACAATAACGCCCGAAATCCTTTACGATACAGGCTGTTCCGGCGAAAACGGCCGGTATTATTACGCACTTGCCAATGGACAGTGCTGCTACTATCTGCTTACGGGCGACAAAAGTGCCGGTTTCCCGGAACAAATTCAGGACTATACTGTTACCGGGCTTGTATCACAGGATTCTCCTTCTGTCAGTACCCTCGATCAGGAAATGACCGCTTCGCTCAACTGGTCTTCCTCCGGCATGGCATCTGTTTCCGCCGGCATCATCGTTTCAGAGCAGCACATCCTGAGTGTCCCGCTGTACCGGCTTCTCTTATGCATTGCCGCATTCTCAGGCATTTTCGGAGTATTCTGTTTATTCAGCCGTCGGCTGTAGAAAGGCTCTGATATTCTCAAAAAGAATTTTCATTTCTTCATCTGTACCGACGGTTATTCTCAGATACTCCGTAAGCTCCGGCGCATCCCAGTGCCGCACGTATATATTCCGGTCTCTCAGATAACGGAACAGCTCATCGCCATGGTGATCCGGATGCGATGCAAAGAAGAAATTGCCGGACGGCTCCGGGAAGCGGAAACCGAGCCTGTGAAGCTCCTCTGATGCCCGGTCCCTCGTTGCTTTGATCTTCGCAATGGTATCGTAAAAATATTTTCTGTCCTTAACTGCTTCCACCCCGTAATACAAAGAAGGCTGATTCAGGGTATACGAATTGAAGGAATACTTCGTGTCATTCAGACAGCTGATCAGATAAGGGCTTCCGATGCAGTATCCGATTCGCATTCCCGCCATGGACCGCGACTTGGAAAAGGTCTGCACCACAAGCAGATTATCATATTCCGCGAGCAGCGGCAATGCGGATGGTCCCGCAAAATCAATATACGCTTCGTCGACAATTACAATCACGTCACGGTTATGATCCAGAATATCACGGATTGAATCAAGGTTTTCGTACCGCGATGTCGGCGCGTTCGGATTCGGGAAAATCACACCGCCGTTATCACGGTAATAATCTTCCGGCCTTATGCGGAAATCCTCTCCGAGCAGTGGTGTCTCATAAGAAATCCTGTACAGCTCCGCCCATACCTTATAAAAGGAATATGTTATATTCGGAAAAAGAATCGGCTTCCCGCTGTTGAAAAAGGTAAGAAAACACATTGAAAGCACATCGTCCGACCCGACACCGACGAAGATCTGTTCCCTCGTGACGCCGTAAAAATCAGCCAGCGCGTCAACAAGGACATGGGCGGACGGATCCGGATACAGGCGCAGCGTATCGGCCTTCATTTCCTTCATCGCACGCGATACCCCGGGTGCCGGCGGATACGGATTTTCATTTGTATTCAGTTTAATCTTATCCGCTGTCTGCGGCTGCTCTCCCGGTGTATAAGGAGTAACCCTGCGGATGTTTTTCTCGAATTCTCTCATTTTGAACACCGGTAAAAGTCTGCAAGTTCTTTAAATTTCGGAAGCGAATTTTCAACCGTTTCATAGGAAACGCAGTAGGCCAGTCTGACATAGCCGGGGCATCCGAAGGAGCTGCCCGGGACGATCAGAAGATGATATTCCTTGGCCTTTGCGCAGAATGATTTCTCATCCGGGACCGGTGACTTGATAAACAGATAAAAAGCTCCCTGCGGCTTGACGCATTCAAAACCGTATTCACGCAGCGCATTGTAGATCAATTCCCGGTTGCGGTCATAATAGGAGACATCCGTATGAGAATCAAGGCATCTGGAAACCACCTTCTGGAATAAAGAAGGTGCATTTACGAAACCAAGTATCCTGTTCGCGACATTTGCTCCGCGGATGATCATGTCACTGTCATCTGCCTCGTCCGGAATGACGAGATATCCGATACGCTCGCCCGGCAGTGAGAGCGACTTGCTGTAGGAATAGCCGATAATCGTATTCCTGTAATATTTTGTAAGATACGGCACCTTGACGCCGTCATAGACAAGTTCCCGGTACGGCTCATCTGAAATAAGATAGATGCTCGTTCCGAATTCCTTCTGCTTCTGCTCAAGGATTTCCGCCATTGCGCATATTGTCTCTTCTGAATACACAACACCTGTCGGATTGTTCGGAGTGTTTATGATAACAGCCTTCGTCTTCGGTGTCAGCTTCTGACGAAATTCCGTAAGATTCGGCTGAAAATCGACAAGATTCGGTGTGATTTCAACAAGAACGCCGTCAAAATTGGATGTGTAGGAGCGGTACTCACCGAAATACGGCGAAAAAACCACGACCTCATCTCCGGGATCCAGCAGTGTCTTGAGAATTACATTAAGCCCTCCGGCGGCGCCGACGGTCATGACCAGATTATTCGCGGAGAATTTCGTTCCGAACAATTCATTCAGGTGTCCGGCAATCAGTCTGCGTACCTCGTCATATCCGGAGTTATTCATATATCCGTGAATCTGAACCGGGCTTTCCTCGCAGATGATTTCCATGATCGAATCCTTGACCTTATCCGGCGGTGCGACATTCGGATTGCCCAGACTGAAGTCATAGACATTCTCTGCTCCGAATTCAGCAGCCATGCGCTGCCCTTCCTCGAACATTGCCCTTATTGCCGAGCTGTTTTCAACCATCCCAACCATTTTCTTCGCGATCATATTCTTATCCTCTCCTTGAAACATCTTCCTTAAGTACAGCAACGCCTTTCCTTACCATAAACACCGGGTGATACGATCTCTTCGCGATTCTCAAGCCCTCAGAGCCCACATCTTCTTCCCGGTTGATATATTTAAAGCCCTCCGTCTCATGGAGAACAAACTGCTGGTTGATGATCGGATACGCGCCGGGAATATCCGCGAACGCTTTTTCAATGTGTACATCGAATGTATCCTCATTCAGCTTCTCACCGACCGAGAAAGCCACAACCTTTCCTTCTGTACGGATAAGGCCGCCGCGAAGCGACAATTCATCCATCAGACGGAGCGAATTAAGTGCGACACACATCTCAGCGCACTTCTCCGGATCATCATCGCAGCCATTCTCGTTCCGCCATTTAAGCGCCATATGGAAACAATCCTCGACATTGTCATGTGTGATGGATTCATATGTCCAGTCAGGATGCTCAATATGGAAGCGGTTGATGTAATTACGCTTGCCGTGGTACTTCTTGCCGGCCAGCGTGATCAGCTTCTCCCGCTCGTATACATAATCCTCGTCGTTTTCGCTGTAGGAAATTGTAAAAGTATCCGGAAACAGCTCATTAAGCAGCTCGAAATCCTGCTCTGTAACGCTGTATATCTGCAGCGGTATCCTAAGCTCCCTGCAGTATTCCATGATACCGGCAACTGCCTGCTTTACTGATTCCGGGCTTCCCGCAGGCATCGCAAAAGAGGTTTTCACTCCCATCTCTTCCTCATTCTCGCTGCGGAAAACATAAGTGCCGCCCGCCTCAGCGACCGTTACCTTGTAATAACGTGCCCATAAATATGTATTAGCAAAACTTCTTGTGCAGCTCATTGACGGATATTCCATATATATCCGCTGAACCGGTTCTCTGTCCTCCAGTGTAATCTTTCGAAACTGCAAATCCATATAATCAAACCTCTTTTATTTTACTTAATTTGGCAGCCTGATCCGCCGCGATCAAACTGTCAATCAGCTCAAAAAGATCGCCGTCCATGATCTCTTCCAGCTTGTAAAGCGTCAGTTTAATGCGGTGGTCCGTCACACGGCCCTGCGGGAAATTGTATGTGCGGATCTTCTCCGAACGGTCTCCGGTGCCAACCTGGCTCTTCCGCGCTTCCGCCTCGGCATCATGCTGCTTCTCAAGCTCCAGCTCATACAGTCTGGAACGAAGCACCTTCAATGCCTTCTCTTTATTCTTGATCTGTGATTTCTCATCCTGGCAGGAAATGACAATTCCCGTCGGAATATGCGTAAGGCGAACGGCTGAATCCGTCGTATTGACACATTGTCCGCCGTTGCCGGATGCACGGAAAACATCGAATCTGCAGTCATTTAAATCCAGTTCCACGTCTACCTCTTCCGCCTCCGGCATGATCGCCACGGTGATAGTCGATGTATGAATACGCCCGCCGCTTTCCGTTTCCGGAACACGCTGAACGCGGTGCACACCGCTCTCGTACTTCAGCTTGGAATATGCGCCCTTTCCGGATATCATGAAGATGACCTCTTTGAAGCCGCCGATGCCGTTTTCATTATAAGAAACCATCTCTGTCTTCCAGCGGTTCCGCTCTGCGAACCGTACATACATACGGTAGATTTCCGCAGCAAAAAGAGCCGCCTCGTCGCCGCCGGCGCCGGCACGGATCTCAACGACAACATTCTTCTCATCATTCGGATCCTGGGGAAGCAGCAGGACACGCAGCTCCTGTTCAAGCTCGTCGATCCGGGTCTTTGAGCTGCTCAGTTCTTCCTTAAGAAGCTCCCGCATCTCTTCATCATTCTCGGATTCCAGCATCTCTAGGCTGTCCGCCTCATCCTGTTTACACTTCTTATATTCTTTGTAAGCCTCGACGATCGGGGTCAGATCACTCTGCTCCTTCATCAGCTTTCTGTATCTTTCCTGATCATTAATGATCTCCGGATCAGCCAGGTCCCGCATAATTTCATCATAACGGACAAGCAGATCCTCTAATCTGTCAAACATGGTATTTCCTCCATTTTCCTTCCGATCAAGGCACGGTCAAGACCTGTTAGATCCCTGATGACCACAGGATCGGAAAAACCGCCGTCCCGCATCAGCCGTGCAACATCCGGCGCCTGGTCACAGCCGGTCTCCAGGCAGAGATATCCGCCATCATACAGATATGAAGCAGCATCCGCCGTAATGATACGGTAACAGTCAAGACCGTCCGTTCCGCCGTCAAGCGCCAGAAGCGGCTCATGAAACCGGACCTCGTCATCCAGTCCTGCTATATCGCCTGAACGGATATACGGCGGATTCGATACAATAATATGAAACCGGCCTGTCACACATTCAAAAAAGCTTCCGGAAAGCAGCTCCAGACGTTCTTCGCTGATTCCGTTCCCGCTGCGGTTTAAAGCAGCTGTCTTAAGCGCTTCACATGATAAATCTGTTCCGACGCCATGAACCATGCACGATGATCCAAACCGTTCTGCTGCCTGGCGAAGCAGACTGATAATAATACAGCCGCTCCCCGTGCCAAGATCCAGTATCCGGTCTGCCGGTCCCATGACGGAAAGCACCGCCTCAACAAGACACTCTGTATCCTGCCGCGGTATCAGCGTATCCGCCTCAACATGAAAGGGATAGCCCATAAACTCCTGCACACCCGTGATCCGCTGCAGCGGAATCCGAAGACACCGCCTCCTGATATACTCCCGGAATGCCGCGCTTTCCGGCTCCGGAATCTCCTCATCAGGATGCGCGAAATAATGGCCTCTGTCAATGCCGGCCGCATACTCCATCAGGTAAAAAGCATCGAGCCGGTACTCCCGGATTCCCGCCTTCTTAAGCGACTCTATTCCCTCACGATAAAGGTCTTCCGCTCTCATCAAAATTCTCCCTGAGGTACTTCTTCCAGTCAAAAACTTCCTCGACTGCCCTGATCGCCACCTCGACCATATCATCCTCCGGTTCGCGCGTCGTAAGCCCCTGCATCCAGAGTCCCGGCTTGCTTAATGCTGTAATAAACCTGTTTGTACTGCGCCCGGCCAGCTTTATGAATTCGTACGCAATGCCCGCTATGACCGGAATCAGCGCAAACCGGATAAGTACACGTGAAACCGGTGAACCCGTCCTTATAAAAATAAAAAGAATAATGGATATCACCGCTACGACCAGGATAAAGCTTGTCCCGCACCGCTTATGCTCCCTGGAACTCTTCTGCACATTCGCAACATTCAGCTCCATGCCATGCTCGATGCAATTGATGCACTTATGTTCGGCACCGTGATACATGAAAACCCTCCGGATATCCTTCATTAAAGAAATTGCCGCGATATATCCGATAAAAATCGCGATTCGAATGATGCCTTCCAGAATCGCTATGACCGTCTGGGATTCAATATACTTCTTAAAAAGCAGAGAAAGATAATAAGGCAGCAGCGTAAAAATGGCAATCGCAATTACAAAGGACAACGCCATGACGATTCCCATCACGGCCTTGTCTCTCCGGTCCCTGCGTGACTGCTCTTCCTCGGTCAGCTCATGCTTCTCCTTCGCTTCCTCTTCGTCTTCTTCCGCCTCATCATCATAAAAGCTTGCCGCGTACATCAGTGTCGAGGTGCCCAGCACAAGCGCGTCAATAAAATTAAAGATGCCCCTGATAAAGGGCGTCTTCAGAAGAAAACGGCTCTGTACAATACCGTGGTAATCGTCGACTTTAACGGCAATATCACCGTCCGGTTTCCGGACGGCCACAGAATAGCGGCTGCCGCTGCGCATCATAATGCCTTCAATGACAGCCTGCCCGCCGATGTTGGATGATTTCATAAAAGCTGCTCCTGTAGTCTTATACGAAAAGAAGGGTTGAGATCATAACAACCTCAACCCGCCTGCCGTGCTATTTGTCTGTAAGACCATATTTCTTGTTGAATTTATCAACACGCCCGCGTGCCTGAGCCGCTTTCTGCTGCCCCGTATAGAATGGATGGCACTTGGAACAGATTTCAACGTGAATATCCTTCTTGGTTGAACCGGTCTTAAAGGTATTTCCGCAGTTGCAGGTCACCGTTGCTTCATAGTATTCCGGATGGATTCCCTTCTTCATCACTTTCACCTCTTTATTGCAAAATCACCTGAATTTCAATATCATTCAGCGTGTTTCTTTCTATAAACAGCGTTAGTATTGTACCATACTTATCAGGCCTTGGCAAGATAAAAAATCATTCCGACTAAATGATCCTGGTATTTCTGACGATTTGTATAAATTCACGGTTGCTTCTTGTTCTGCTGAAATAATTCAGTATATTCTCGACGGCCTCTTCGCTCTTCATACCGTTCAGCGCCCTGCGCATGGAATATACAGCTTCCATCTCTTCCCTTGAAAGCAGCAGATCTTCACGGCGTGTTCCGGATTTCGGGATATCAATTGCCGGGAAAACACGGCGCTCGGAAAGCTTCCGGTCCAGAACCAGTTCCATATTGCCGGTACCCTTGAATTCCTCATAGACGACATCGTCCATCTTGCTCCCCGTATCTACAAGAGCCGTCGCCAGAATCGTAAGGCTTCCACCCTCCCGCATATTCCGGGCCGCCCCGAAGAAACGCTTCGGCATATGGAGTGCCGCCGGGTCCAGACCGCCGGAAAGCGTTCTGCCGCTTGGCGGAACAGTCAGATTGTACGCCCTGGCCAGACGCGTGATGCTGTCAAGCAGAATCATAACGTCCTGCTTATGCTCCACAAGCCGCTTTGCGCGTTCGATAACCATTTCCGAAACCCGCTTATGATGCTCCGGCAGCTCATCGAACGTCGAATAGATAACTTCGACATTGTCTCCTTCAATCGCTTCTTTAATATCCGTTACTTCCTCCGGTCTTTCATCAATCAGCAGAATGATGAGATGCATCTCGGGATTATTGGTCCGCACAGAAAGCGCTACTTCCTTGAGAAGCGTCGTCTTTCCGGCCTTCGGGGGAGAAACGATCATCCCTCTCTGTCCCTTTCCGATCGGAGAAAAAATATCCACGATCCGCATGGCAAGATTCCGGCGGTCTGTCTCAAGCCGGATTCTTTCATTCGGAAAAATCGGTGTCAAATCCTCAAAGCTTGTACGCTTTGCAGCCTCCGCAGGATGAAAGCCGTTGACACTCTTCAGGAAAAGAAGTGCGCTGAATTTCTCCGACTGAGACCTGACACGCGTATTTCCGCTGAGAATATCGCCTGTCTTCAGATTAAACCGGCGAATCTGTGACGGTGAAACATATACGTCATTCTCACCCGGCAGATAATTGGCGCACCGGATAAAGCCGTAACCGTCCGGCATAACCTCCAGAATACCATTCGCCGAATCACCGCTGTCGAGCTGTTCCATGTCGTTCGACTGTCTCTGAGGCCTTTCCTGCACAGCTTCCGGATGTGCGGGCTCACTGAACGGTTCCCGCTTCTCCGCCTGCTCCCGCTGATCGGATAATTCGGGCTTCTGCTGCGGCTCTGCTGCCTGCCTGGGCTCTGTCATCTGCCTCTGTTCTGCGACCTTTCCGGACTCGGTCTTCCGCCTGGACTCAGCCTTCTGTCCTGGTTCTGCTGCCTGCTCAGGCTCTGCTTTATGTCTCGGCTCTGCCTTCAGCCTTGGCTCAGCCTTCTGTCCTGGTTCTGTCTTCTGTCTCGGTTCTGTCTTCTGCCTTGGTTCTGTCTTCTGTCTCGGTTCTGTCTTCTGCCTTGGTTCTGCTTTCCGTTTCGGCTCTGTATTCCGCTCAGATTCCGCCTTATGCTGCGGTTCCGCCTTCTGACGCGGCCCTGTCCTTCGTCTGGATTCCTTCTTCTCCGGCTCAGGCTCTATATTCGATTCCGGTTCTGCTTTCATCACCGGTACTGCCCGTGTTTCAGCTTCCGCCTTTGTTTCCGGGTCTGCTCCTGTTTCTGCTTTCGCTTCTGCTTCGGCCGCCGTCGCTTCCGCCTCCGCTCCTGCGTGCATTTCATCTTCCGTATCCGCCTCAAGCATACGGTCGATCAGCTCTGTCTTCTTAAGCGCGGAAATCCGTTTGAGACCTCTTGCTTTGGCAAGATCCCTAAGCACCGCCAGAGATAAAGTTTCATACTTCTCTCGTGTCATATATAAGAACCTCCTGATGAATTATTCTCATTATAAAATGGAATGACAAAGCAGAAAATAATATTGCCTTACATACGGGCAAATACAATTTTGTTGTTTATCATGGGATAATCTGCAATAGAATACTTGTTCTGAAATGCTGAAAACCGTGGAATTGAAATGCAGACATTCCGGCACGTATTATACAGTAAACACGGCACGGAGATTTATTACATTATTATATTATACACGAGATAGAAAAAAAGAAAAGAGGTTTTTTTAAACTCATAAATAAATTTCCGTCTTCATACTGAATGATCAAGACTTTCTATGTTTTTTCTTGTTTTCACTCTGCTGCGATGATATGATAAAAGCAGATGCAGAGCGTGTCCGAAAGGAGGTCAAAATGCCGGAAGCGCTGACGTTATATAAGCTTATGATTCTATATCTGCTTAAACATTCAGATTCTTCGCTGTCAAACGGACAGCTGACCGAGTTTATACTCGGAAAGGGCTATACGGATTATATTGTTTTCAGCGAAACACTCGGTGACCTCTCTGATGCGGATCTTATTTCATCCGCAAAGCATGCCGGCAGGACGGACTACAGTCTTACCGATAAGGGCCGCACCACAATCGGTTATTTTGAAAACCGGATTCCTGCTCCCATACGGGAGGATATCCGGGCATTTCTGAAGGAAAAGCACAATGATATCAAGAATGAACTCGCGGTCACGGCAGACTGGTACAAAACCGCAAACCATGACTATGCCGTCCTCTGCCGCATCCGGGAAGGGAATGGCTATCTGATGGAGCTAACTGTCACTGTTCCAACGGAAGTACAGGCTGAGTCGACAGCTATCAAATGGAAATCCAGATATCAGGAGCTTTACGCACATATTATGCAGGAACTGCTTTAATAAATCCTGTAAATATTCTGAGGAGGTGTTTTCATGAGTAAACGAATCGTTACAATCGGAAGAGAATATGGAAGCGGAGGACGTGAGATTGGAAACCAGCTTGCTGACGAACTCGGCTGGGCCTTCTATGACAGACGGCTGATTGACCTTGCGTCTGAGAAGACCGGTATCAAGAGTGAAATTCTTGAGAAGGCCGACGAAATGCCGACAAATCCTTTCTTTATGCCTTACATTCCGGTTGGTGCCACGGGTGCCGAGGCAGGTTCCATGAATGACCGGCTCTTTGCCATGCAGTCTTCTCTTATCAGAGACATCGCTGACCGTGAAAGCGCTGTATTTGTAGGGCGATGCGCCGACCAGGTACTGAGCGGCCGGACAGACTGCCTCAATGTTTTCATCTATGCACCGATCGAATACCGCATTGAAGTCATCAAGAAACGTCATGATCTGACCGATGACGATCTTGTGCGGAAGCTTATCCACAGGACAGACAAGAACCGCCGTGTCTATTATCAGTATTATTCCGAGAAGCGCTGGGGATCCCGCGAAAGTCATCATCTTCTGATCGACAGCAGCGTTTTCGGAATCGAAGGCACCGTTCGCATTCTGAAGGAAATTGTCAATATGGATTAATGCTTTTCCTGAAGATAGGAAAGCCATGCCTTGATTTTCTTCTCATAACCGATATCACCCGGCTTGTAGAAGACCATGTCTTTCACTTCATCCGGCAGGTATTGCTGCTTCACATAATGATCCGGATAATCATGCGCATATTTATAACCGGTTCCCCGCCCCAGCTTTTCCGCCCCGCTGTAATGAGCGTCCTGAAGATAGGGAGGAATCGTAATCTGATGTTCATGAACAGCGCGGCTGGCTGCAAATATTGCTTCAACAGCCGCGTTGCTTTTTGGCGCCGAAGCAACATAGGACGCTGCCTGACTCAGAATAATCTGGGACTCCGGCATTCCGATCCGCTCCACGGCAAGCGACGCCGACACCGCGACTGTAAGAGCCATGGGATCCGCGTTTCCTACGTCCTCTGAAGCACAGATCATGATACGTCTTGCGATGAACTTCACATCTTCACCCGCGTCGAGCATCTTCGCGAGATAAAATACCGCGGCGTCCGGATCCGATCCGCGCATGCTCTTGATAAACGCCGATATCGTATCGTAATGATTGTCCCCGTCCTTGTCATACCGCAGGACTTTCTTCTGAATGCATTCTGACAAAACTTCCGTCGTAAGATGAATCTTTCCATCGTCTGATTTTTCCGTTGTCAGCACACCTAATTCTACTGCATTCAGCGCCGTTCTGGCGTCTCCCTGTGCGGCATCCGCAAGCCACTCCGCCGCGGAATGCGAAATCACAGCGCCGTAGGAGCCCATCCCGCGCTCTTCGTCTGATACGGCACGCTCGATAAGTGTACGGATATCATCCTTATCAAGCGGCAGCAGTTCGAAAATCAGGGAACGGGAAATCAGCGCCTGATTGACTTCAAAATATGGATTTTCCGTCGTGGCGCCTATCAGGATCACGGTTCCGTCCTCTACAAACGGAAGGAGATAATCCTGCTGGCTCTTATTGAAACGGTGAATTTCATCAATAAAAAGAATCGTTCTTGTATCGTACATGCCAAGCCCGTCCTTCGCCGCCTTCACGACCTCCTCCATATCTTTCTTTCCGGCTGTTGTCGCGTTGATCTGCACAAAGCTTGACCGGGTTGTATTCGCAATAACACGTGCAATGCTCGTCTTGCCCGTCCCGGGCGGTCCGTACAGGATGATGGAGCCAAGCTTATCCGCGGCTATGGCACGGTAAAGCAGCTTTCCCTTTCCGATAATTGCTTCCTGCCCGACAACCTCGTCAAGTGTCCGCGGACGCATCCGGAAAGCGAGCGGCGCTTCCTTTTCCTTCTTTCCTTCCCGTACATAATCAAACAGATCCATTTCAGCCTCCACTATTCCTGTTTTGTCATTGTAAATGAAAACGGCAGGGATCCATGCCGCGTGTTCTGCGGATCTCTGCCGTTACCTGCTGCATTCTGCCTGCCTTCTACACGAAGCGGTTGGCTGAAGCATCATAACTGTACTCGATACTGCCGAGCTTCTGGATCAGTTTCTTCTTATCCAGGGAAAGATCCCTGCACAGCTCCTCCAGATTTGCGTAATTATCCCGTAACTGGGTATTCACGTAACTCGCCAGTATCTGCGGGTCTCTGGGTACCATCTTTCTACTTCCTTTCCGAACCTGCTGTAAGCATACCGTCTCTGACGTCGATCAGGATCGTATCACCGGCCCCGATATTTCCTGCCAGAATCAGCTTTGCTGCCAGCGTCTCTACATTCTTCTGAAGGAATCGCTTCAGCGGCCGTGCCCCGTAATTCGGATCATATCCGCCATCCGCGATAAACTGTCTGGCCGTATCGGTCAGCGCTATATGGATATCCTTATCCTCCAGACGACTGTTCAAATCTTTTATCAGTAATTCAATAATAGAATAAATATTTTCTTTCGTCAATGGTTTAAAAAGAATCATTTCATCGAGCCTGTTTAAAAACTCCGGACGGAAATGAAGATGCAGCTCCTCCATCACGGCTTTTTCGACATCCGGACGGATATTCCCGTCCGTGTCGATTCCGCTTAAAAGCATGTCGGAGCCAATATTGGATGTCATAATCAGGATCGTATTCTTAAAGTCCACCGTGCGTCCCTGGGAATCCGTGATTCTTCCGTCGTCAAGCACCTGCAGCAGAATATTGAAAACATCCGGGTGTGCTTTCTCCACTTCATCGAAAAGGACAACGGAATACGGCTTCCTGCGTACTGCTTCTGTCAGCTGTCCGCCTTCGTCATAGCCCACATATCCCGGAGGCGCTCCGATCAGTCTCGATACGGAAAACTTCTCCATATATTCACTCATATCAATGCGGACCATGTTGTTTTCATCGTCAAAAAGGCTTTGTGCAAGTGCTTTTGCAAGCTCTGTCTTGCCGACACCGGTAGGTCCGAGGAACAGGAATGATCCGATTGGCTTCGATGGATCCTTGATTCCGGCCTTGGAACGGATAATCGCTTCGGTTACTTTCTTCACGGCTTCATCCTGGCCGATGACACGTTTATGAAGCTCTTCGTCAAGATGAAGTGTCTTGCTCCGCTCACTCTCAGTAAGCTTCGCCACCGGAATGCCCGTCCACCGTGAAATAATAAGGGCGATTTCTTCATCGGTCACGTTTTCACGCACCATCGAAAGAGACTTGTCGTGTACCGCCTTCTCTTCCGCCTCCAGCTGCTGTTTCAGCTGCGGAAGCTTTCCATACTGCAGCTCCGCCGCCTTATTCAGATCGTATTCGCTTTGTGCTTTCTGAATTTCACTGTTGATTTCTTCAATCTGTCCGCGAAGCTTATGGACACTCTCGACATCCTTCTTTTCCTTGTCCCAGTCAGCTTTCTTTCCGGCATATTCCTCACGAAGACCTGCCAGCTCGGTTTCGAGATTCTGAAGTCTCTCCTGACTCAGACGGTCTTCCTCTTTCTTAAGTGCCGCTTCCTCGATTTCAAGCTGCATGACCTTCCTGCGCAGCTCATCGAGCTCAGCCGGCATGGAATCCTGCTCGGTTTTGATCATGGCGCAGGCTTCATCGACAAGGTCAATGGCCTTGTCCGGAAGAAACCGGTCCGAAATGTAACGGCTGGAAAGTGTCGCGGCCGCCACAAGTGCAGCGTCCGTAATCTTGACGCCGTGAAAGACCTCATACCGCTCCTTTAAGCCACGCAGAATCGATATCGTTTCCTCGACAGACGGCTCGTCTACAAGAACCGGCTGAAAACGGCGTTCCAGCGCGGCATCTTTCTCGATATATTTGCGGTATTCATCAAGTGTCGTTGCGCCGATACAGTGCAGTTCACCGCGCGCGAGCATCGGCTTCAGCATGTTGCCGGCATCCATGGAGCCCTCTGTCTTTCCGGCTCCGACAATATTGTGAAGCTCATCGATGAAAAGAATGATCTCTCCCTCGCTCTTCTTCACTTCCGCGAGAACTGCCTTCAGACGTTCCTCGAATTCACCGCGGTATTTCGCGCCGGCCACAAGCGCGCCCATATCCAGTGCGAATACCTTTTTGTTCTTGAGTCCCTCCGGCACATCGCCGCGGACAATTCTCTGTGCCAGACCTTCTACAACCGCCGTCTTGCCTACGCCCGGCTCGCCGATCAGCACAGGATTATTCTTCGTCTTTCTGGAAAGAATGCGGATCACGTTCCGGATCTCGGCATCCCGTCCGATAACAGGATCCAGCTTCTGTTCCTTTGCGCGCTCTACAAGATCATAGCCGTATTTTGCAAGTGTATCATACGTTTCCTCCGGATTGTCGCTCGTTACGCGCTGATTTCCGCGAACGGTCGAAAGCACCTGGAGAAATTTCTCTCTCGTGATCCCGAATTCACGGAAAATGCTCTTCACCTCTCCGTTCGGATATTTAAGCATTGCCAGAAAAAGATGTTCGACAGATACGTATTCGTCACCCATCTGTTTTGCTTCATCTTCCGCTGTGATAAGAACTTTGTTAAGCTTCTCTCCGACAAAAAGCTGCCCGCCGGATACTTTAGGGCGCTTCTGCAGGGCATCTTCAACACGTGCCTTGAAATCCGGAACCTGAATTTCCATCTTCTCGATCAGTTTTGCAATCAGACTGTCCTCAACCGTAATAAGACTGTAGAGCAGATGTTCCTGCTCAACCTCCTGATTGCCATATTCAACAGCATATTTCTCGCAGTCGTTCACTGCCTGCAGCGACTTCTGCGTAAATTTATTAATATTCATAATCACTCCACCTCCTGTACATGGTACAGCATTTAATTGTTCTATTTGTACTATAACACATGTGGCAGAAAGTAGCAATACATATTTTATCTTTTTTTACATATATGCTATGATATAGTCATGCTTCGTACCGGGGACAACGCATCAGCGGCGGCACGGTCCGGTAAATTGCTGCATACAGGAGGTTTTTTTCATGTCAGGCATGATCGATCTTCATACACATTCCACTGCTTCAGACGGTACACTGTCACCTGCTGAGCTGATTCAGCTCGCGGCAGGGCTTAAGCTTCGCGTAATTGCTCTTACGGATCACGACACGACAGCCGGCATACCTGCAGCGGCTGCTGCCGCGGAGAAGTGCGGCATCACACTGATTCCGGGCATCGAAATTTCGTCCATACTTGGCGATCGCGATATTCACATCCTTGGATTTTATATTGATCCTGACAACGCTGCCTTCTGCCGTCAGATAACAGAGCTTGTCGAATGCAGACGACAGCGGAATGAAAAGGTCATTTTCAGAATGAACCGTGACGGAATTCCGGTCACAATGGAGGATCTGTCCTGCGGTGAACCCGAAGCCGTAATAACACGTGCCCACTTTGCAAGATACCTTATGGAGAAGGGTTACACCGCCAGTCTGAAAGAATCCTTCCACAAATACATGGGCGTCGGATGTCCTTATTATATTCCGCGCGACCGCATCGCCCCTGAAAAAGCAGTTTCGATCATCAAAAAGGGCGGTGGAATGGCATTTCTGGCTCATCCCGGCATCTACCATTTAAAGGACAGCGTACTCGATAATCTTCTGACTGCGCTTATCCGCTGCGGCCTTGACGGCATCGAGGTTTATTATTCGCTTCACTCCGGGGAGGAAACCACATATTTTCACGATCTTGCCGAGAAGCATCATCTGCTGATGAGCGGCGGTTCTGATTTTCACGGTTCAAACAAACCGGATATACAGCTTGGGAGCGGCCGCGGCACGCTCGCGCTTCCCCTTTCGCTTTATGAAAAAATCGAAGCAGCCCACAGATCCAGATAACTGGACCGGGGCTGCCGGTTTCTATACTCACGCTTCTGTTCTATTTTCTTCCTCAGCCGGCTCCTGCTTATTCAGCGCTCGGATCTTATCCTCAAGCCCGTGGCCGCAGATATACCGGTAAACGCTTTTCGGGACCATGCCCTTCCAGTCGCCGTTTTCACAAATCGTGCGAAGAACTCCTCCCCCGCTTACCTTCTTCTCTTCCGGCTTTCTTCTCCAGAGGACTTCAACCTTGCAGCCCAGTCCTTCCAGAATAGTCTTCTTCTCGAGATCCCAGTCATCATAAATTGTCATGTAAAAAACCGCGTCCATCGGCACATACGAAGAAAGCAGCGGCGGATCGTCGACAGGGAACGGAACAATTTCAAAATCTTCCCGCGGAACGCCGAATTCCAGAAGGGCGCCCGTCAGCATTTCCATTCTCTCAAAATACGTAAGCGGATGGGCTTTAAGCTCCATACTGCCGGGTTTAAGCCGGTTGAAGCGGACATGCTCTGCATCCGGATCCGAAATGCCGATAATCAGCCGTTTGCAACGCATCTTTGCCGCCAGAATATATTCCATATGGCCAAGATGCATAACCTGGAATTTGCCATGGATAACACCTGTTTCAACCATTCCTCAAGAATCTCCTTTTATTTTCACTCGTTCCGGTTATAATTTTTTAAGCATCTGATCAAGCAGCTTCGTCGTTCCGAGTACAACCACGTTATCATCCTTCTTGAAAATATAATCCGCTGTCGGCATCGTCATAACGTCATTGCCCTGCTTCACGACAAGGACCATGATATTATGCTTGTTGCGCAGGCCGAGATCGCTGATGCTCTTTCCGACCCAGCCTTCGAGCGGTTCGATTTCCGCGATGGAAAAATCCTTCGTCAGGTCGATGTAGTCAAATACATGATCTGCACTGAACCGCTTGCCGACGCGCTCTGCCATGGAACGCTCCGGATAAATCACCTCATCCGCGCCGTTTCTAAGCAGAAACTTCGTATGCAGATCCCGCTTTGATTTTGCCACAACATATTTTGCGCCCATATCCTTCAGCTGGCTCGTTACCTCGAGACTCGTCTCAAAGCTGCCCGAAATGCATACAAAGCAGATATCGTAATTGCTGACGCCAAGGCTCTTGAGAACCTCCTTGCGCTTGCAGTCACCAACCTGCGCTCCGGCTACAATCGGGAGAAGATCTGTCATCTGGTCCTCGTCTGTATCCACAATCATAACTTCATTTCCGTACTCTGCAAGCGTACGGGCCAGATGGCGTCCAAAACGGCCCATTCCGATTACAAGCATTGATTTCATGATACTTTATCCTCCTTAATTATCCGATTATAATAGGCTCTTCCGGGTATTCCAGCTGTCTTGGCTGGCGTTTCTCGGTAAAGGCAAGTGCAAACGAAAGTCCTCCGACCCGGCCAAGATACATCAGCATCGTCAGAATGACAAGTGCCGCCTGATTTCCCGAACCAGATATTCCAAGTGTCAGTCCAACCGTACCCATGGCCGAAAAAGCTTCAAAAAACGCGTCCGACAGTGAAAACGTCGACATACTGCATATCAGAAGTGTTCCAATTGTAACGAGTGAAAGATTCAGTACAAAAAACGATGCTGCCTTCCGCAGTGTTTCGACGTTGACACGGCGTCCGAAAATATGGCACTGGGAATCATTCGTAGCGGCATATCCGACGATGAGCATCATCAGGACAAATGTCGTAGTCTTGATACCTCCGGCTGTCGAACCGGGGCTTCCTCCGACAAACATCAGAAGCATCGTAACAAGCTTCGATCCTTCCGTCAGACTTGATTCATCTACGGAATTAAATCCTGCCGTACGCGGTGTAACCGACTGGAAGAACGCCATCAGAAGCTTCTGTCCCGGTGTCCTGCCCGCGAACAGATTCCCGTTCTCCAGAATCAGGAAAAGAACCGTTCCGCCGATGATCAGGATAAAAGTAGCAGTCAGCACAACCTTCGTATGCAGCCGGTACCGGTGAAAATGGAGTCCGTTCGCCGCGATATCGTCCCATACAAAAAAGCCGATGCCGCCGATAATAATCAGCGCGCAGATCGTAAGCGACACAAGCGGATCCGTCTGATAGTGGATCAGCGACGTACCCGGGCCGTACCAGGTTCCCATCAGATCGAAACCGGCGTTGCAGAACGCCGAGATCGAATGGAAAATACCATAATATATGCCGGTACCAAGACCCATCTCCGGAATAAACCGTATGCACAGAAGCGCGGCTCCCGCGGCCTCAAAGAAAAGCGTCCGCTGAAGTGCCTTTCTGGCAAGACTTACAATGCCGCCGATATAAAGCATATTTCCGCTTTCCTTCAGCAGTGTACGTGTACGAAGTCCTATCTTGCGGTGAAAAGCAAACGCAAAAATCATGGAAATAGTCACAAAACCAAGGCCGCCGATCTGAATCATGACAATGATCACGATCTGTCCGAACATCGTCCAGTTCGTGGCGGTGTCAAACGGGATCAGTCCTGTGACGCACGACGCACTTGTCGCAGTAAAAAGGCAGTCCAGAAACGGTGTAACGTGTCCCGATCTGGATGCCAGCGGAGTCATAAGCAGCAATGCCCCCACGAGTATCATAACCATAAAGCCCAGTGCAATTTCTGTAGAGTAGCCGAAATGGCGGCTCTTCTTTCTGACAGCCATTGTGATTTGACCTCCCTCATATTCACAATGATTTATAATACTCCGGATATTCTTGTTTTGCTATGTCAGAAATCACAATTTGTTTCGGTTTCTATTAAATTTTTTTGTGTAATTTTACTATGAAATCGTACTGCAGACGCCATCCTTAATAACCATGATTCTGGGGTCATTGTCAACGTCTCCATTGACCGACCACTTCAGGGTTCCGGTCAGTCCGTCCACTGATATCATGGTCATGGAATCCTTCAGTTTGCTGCAGAGATTCGCGGCATCGATATCCGCGCTCTTAATGTCCGAGGCTTCCAGAACCGCTCTGATCGTCAGGACCGCGTCATACGCGTCGGCCGCATACTGATTCGGAACGGCATCATTATATGCCGCCTTATATGCCTTGACAAATGAAACTGTTTTGTCATCCGTCCCGTTCGCGCAGAACGAAGAAATAAGACAGACGCCCTCCGCAAGCTTGCTGTCCGATCCAAGTTCATCGACAAGACTGTCGATTCCATCGCATCCGATAACCTTCATGCCGGAAAGTGACGATGCTCCAGACTGTTTCAGTATCAGCGCCGCCTCTTTGCTTAAGATGGGCAGAAACAGGATATCCGCGCCGCTTTCTCTGATCTTCTGTATCTGAACGGAAAAATCTGTTCTGTTATCGCTTGTAAACGTCTGTGTCTCTACGATATCAAGGCCTTCTGCCGAAGCCTCACTACGGAAAGTATCATAAAGGCCGGACGAATACTCGCTGGAACTGTCATAGATCACAGCTGCCTTCTTTCCGATACTCTTGCTTACGATATATCTGACTGCGGCTGTCCCGATCTTCGTACTGCTGGCACAGATACGGAAAACGTTCTCATTCCTGGTGCATTCATCCGCCGTTGCCGTCGGCACAATCTGAAAAAGACTGTCGATGTAGCTCTGCTCCTCGACAGAAAGACATGACTGTGACGTTGCCGGTCCAAGCAGCAGCTTCATTCCCTCACTCTTCAGTGAATTATAGCAGGAAACAGCATTTTCCGGTTTGTTTTCATCATCCTTAAAGTCAAGCTGAAGACGGATACCGCTGACACCGCCCTTACCGTTGATCGTATCCACAGCCAGCTGCGCACCGTT
>Ga0163159_1001473_pt1 | contig 22592 bp, 22 predicted proteins | sample BioMet9_FD_108702 | JGI IMG/M metagenome (GOLD analysis project Ga0163159, IMG submission 108702) | Microbial communities from bioreactor (seeded with sewage sludge) at Lawrence Berkeley National Lab, California, USA - Biofuel... | ecosystem: Engineered > Bioreactor > Anaerobic > Unclassified ... | reverse complement strand
TGAAACATTTTCTCGATTTTTGTTTCACAGATAATTATTGCCGATGATTTCTAATAAAACGCCTCAAACCGACTTCAAAGTCTACTCAAAGTTCTCTCAAAGTCTACTTTCGGGTGGTTTTAGGTGCCCTCCAGTCTAATCTTGTCGGCCAAAGCCTCAACCTATCTAGGAAGCGAGAATCAATGCAATAGATGGTAGAACTGTCAAAAACCCATACTTCATCAGAGAATTATCTGATTTTGAGGCTTGCCACAGTTTCAACGTGTGTAGAATGCGATCGGGGTAACTGTGCCTCATGCCTAGAGGCTGGGCGGGGGGATATATTGACCATTGGGTGGGGACATGTGGCGGGCCCTCGCTTTTCGCGTTTTTTAGCCGGAAAACGATGTTTCCTGTTTGGCAGTGTTCCCGGAAGGAAGGAAAGGATGTTTTCCCAGGTACGTCGAGACTGGGAGAGGAATATGTGCCGTGACGAACAAGGATTCCGTTTTAATGGCTCACCACTTGCTCAGGATTGAGCAAAAGAGACAGCAAACCGAGATGGTAAATGCCGTCCTCATCATAGCCATCCGGCGCCGAAGTATCCTCAACGATGATCTTCTTAAAAGCATCGCCCGTTTTGAGGAGGGGCTTCTTCTCGCTCTCCTCTTTTTCTCTTCCGTCCACACAAACCTGCAGATAGACCTTGCGGTCCATCAAATTGAGAACGAAATCGATCTCGGAAGCCTTGTCTACTCGTTTCCCTTCTTTGTTCGTCTCGGTGAAAATGAGGCGGCCGACATCGACGGAATAGCCTTCAGCGACCAAGGCGTTATAAACGATGGTCTCGGTGGTGAACCCTCGGTCCCTTTCCCGGTAATTGAGCTTGGCGTTCCGTAAGCCGACATCGACGGAATAGTATTTGTTCAAAGAATCGAAATAGGCCTTGCCCTTCACATCGTAGGTTTTGACCTCGGAGAAAAGATAGACGTCCAAGAGGTAGCCGACGTAATCCTTGACGGTGTTGTACGACATTTTCGCTCTTAACTTGCTGTTGATCGTGTCCGTCAGCCTATGGACATTGCTGGTGTGGCCGCTCGTGGAATAAAGCTCATCAATGAGGTCGTCCAAAACGTCTTGGCGCTCGACCGTGTTCCGCTCGAGGATGTCCTTGAGGTAGGTCGTTTTAAACAAGCCGTTAAGATAAGCGGCTCTGTCTTCATCTTTGCTAAAAAGATAGGTCCTTGGCAACCCTCCGAAGCGGAGGTATTCCTCCAAAGCCTCATGTTTGTCGCCCCCGCGCCCGCCATAGAATTCCTTGAATGTCAGGGGGTTTACGTGGATCTCGATGGCCCGGTCGCGAAAGCGAGTGGCGATGTCCTTGGAGAGAAGCTTGGAATTTGAACCGGTGACGTAGAGATCAACGTTGTTGAGGCTCGAAAGCGAGATCACCGCCTCGTAAAACGTGATTTGGTTTTCTTCGGTCCGGCTTTCCTTGGGTAGGGCGGGGTTTGGGACGGCGTCGACCAAGGTGATCTCATCGATGAAAACGTAGTTCATCCCGTCTTCCTTTAGACGTTTCTTCACTTCTTTCTCAAGTTCGATGGGGTTGCGCAGTGCAATGTTCTCGATCGAGGACAGGTCCAAGGAAACGATATGATCCGCCTTCACCCCTTGCTCCAGAAGATAAGGGCGGTAAATATCAAAAAGAAGATAGGTCTTCCCACTGCGGCGTACCCCGGTGACGACTTTCGGGATACCGTTATCGCGGAGTTCGATTAATTTTGCTAGATAAGTCGGCCTTTGAAAGATCATGAGAACACCTTCAGTGAAAACTTTATCCACATGTGTATATTATTTTCACTGTTGATATTATAAGCAATCGTTTGCCCAAAAGAAAGCCTTCTCTGATGAGGCCCCGAAAGGCGAGTTTATTTCCCTTATAGCCTCAACCTATCTAGGAAGCAAGAATCAATGAAGCAGATGGTAGAACTGTCAAAAAGCCATACTCCATCGGATTATTATTTGATTTTGAGGCTTGCCACAGTCTCAACGTGTGTCGACGCGATGAAGGGAATGCATCCTGCCTACCTCGACATTTTTAAATGGATATATTGACCACGTTGCCAAGGAAAAATACGTTTGAATGCTTTTGACGTCTTTTAACGGTTCTTAACGCATTTACAATCTATTATTTCTAGTTGCGTTTATCAGTTTTACTTTTTGCTTCCAATATTGTATCTGACGTTAAAAGAAGATCGATATCGCAATAACATTTCCCCCACAGCCTGCCGCCAGTTCTCACCATCTTTGTCGGGACAATGTCTGGACCTAGGAAAAATTTAAACATCATCTTGCCTTCTCCGTTCTTATAATTCTCAACCTTATCAACGTGGTTAATGTATTGAAGCCTCCCTGCATAGTGAAACCCAATATAATTTTCCGGTTCTTTCAGGTATCCTTGACCGCCTATTGGACAATGATAGGTTCTATCCTTATCATGCTCTTTTATGCTGTCACCTTTGATGGCTACGACATACACCGTATTAGAATGCTGTTTCGACATGCTTGTTATCCTTTCTAAGTAAGTGTTGAGTTCCTTTAGAATCCACATCTGTTTGTGGGTAGACTTTTTTAATGATTCTTCTGCAACTTTCCTAACTTCTGAATATGATATGTGGTGTATTTGAATCCCACTAATCTCGCGTTCCAGCCGTTCTTCCGCTATACAAGAAGCTACGTCCGACAAAGTCCAAATATATTTATTGGCCTCATTCTCTTTATTTAGATCGTTGGCATATTTTTGAAGTTGTTCATGGCTTGGCAAAATCAATCCACATTTGGCTTCGAAAACGATATGAAAAACACCACTTTCAACTAGTTCAACATCAGTTATTCCTTCGTCTTCTGCACCCTGGCAGCAAATATTCACTTTATCAAGCGAATAATGAACGCTGTTCCCAAGAGTTCTCAGGAGAACCTCATTTAAAAAAGCAGGGCATCTAGATAGGACAAAAGCAATCGATTTGGTAATATCGTTCTCGTGATTGCCTAAAAGCTGGAAAACACTATCAATTTTATTACCATACAAAGAAATAGTGGCCATTGTTGTTGCTAAGGCTTCTGAACCAATAAATGGTTGTCGGGGGCGTCTTTGGCTGCTTGCTCTTTTTTAGTTTGTTCGTCAATTTCCAAACAGATTGAGTCAATTTCTTTGTTCAAGGCATTAACATATTCGCTTGCCACTTTTTCGAGAATTACGTTAGAAAAGTCTTCTTTTTTTCCATATTTAAAATGGAATTTAGATTTCCTTTCTTTGTTCAAAACCGCAAGGAAAAACGCCCTCAGGTTTGACTGATCCTTTGATGTGAAGTCGATTAGATACTTTTCACCATCCAACTCGCAAGAAATTGCCTCTTTTTCTTCGTATTTTCCTAGAACAAAATCAATCGTTGGAATTTCTGTTATATTTTCCATAAGTTCTTTCCCTTTCGTTTAAAGCTTGTCTTCCTCCTTCACATTTATTAATGCATTCATCGATCCACCATCGTTTATCGCTCGGGTTTTTGGGGTTTTCCATTGAGTCCTCAAAAGAACTTCCAATAAAGGTGTTGTACACACCCGGGCTTTTTTCCTCACGGAAAACACACAAATATGGATGAGTCCGGACAACAAGATTTGGATCATGAGTTGAAATCACAATAATTTTGTTATTTATAGCTCTGTCTCTAATTTTTTGAAGAAGATCGCCATTAATAAAATCCGACCCCATTCCGCTGTCAGGCTCATCCAAAATTATGGCATCGCTGTTTTGGTCGCTCACAGCGGAATCAACCAGCAAAATGCTTATCTCACCGTTGGAAGGTTTAAAGTCACAGTCTTCTCCATTGACGAGCAGGTTTGAGTAGTTTTTAAAATGCTCAAGAGAAGACAGCCCATTGTTTGAAAAGAAACTTTTAAGCTCTTCGATTTGCCCGACCAAATCAATAGAATTTTCTTTCTTAATTGCTGTTTTTACATTGGACAAAAGTTGTCTGTAATCCTCGACTTTTGTATCCTTATCAAGAAAATGTCTTTTTAACCAGTCTTTTTTCTTCGATTGTTCTTGTGGGGCAAAGCCTAAATAAGTTCTTCTATAAACACACCCCTTAACCGGAAGCGTTCCAACAAGAACGTCTGGAATGGTTTCGCCATAATTCAAATTTGACTGAATGCTTTCCAAACACCTTTTTGCAAAGCGATAGTCTCCGAAGGTGGTTGTCAGTCCACAAGAAGCTGGTTTAGCTTTAGTCCCTTGTTCCGTGGCAATGCCTTTAGATATGAACTGGATAGTGAAAAAGGAAAGCTTTTTTGCCTCGTTTATAAAATAGTTCGAAAGAAAATTTTCTATTAGTTTTCTGTAAAGAACGTCAAGACAGTTGAATAGGCTCGTTTTTTCTTCTTTTGATAAAACATCAATGTTTTTTATCTCTTTAATCTCCGAAATCTTCAGCAAATCATTGGATAAAACCACTTTTTCAGTTTTAAGGAAGTTATTATTAATTGTTTCAGAAAATGAAGCTTCGGTAATTTTTAGATGGTTTAGAAGCTTATTGTTTTCGGCTGTAACCTCTGCTTCGTAAAAATCGGATAGTGATGGTATTGAACTCCAGTTCCACTCTTTGATTGCTTTAAAGTCACTCTCGCTATTCTTGGCCGAGAGGGCGCTTAGGTCTGTGCTACTCGGACGGTAATCCGCTGTATTTAAAATAGCGTCCAATTTCCCTTCAATAAAAAACGATTTAACAGATTTACCTTGGTTTTTAAGTGCCTCTTCTATTTTTTGAAGAATTATTGTCTTCCCCGTGGCCTTGCCTCCAAAAACGATATTTGTATCTCTGTACAGAGGTAGATCAAGAGATAAATCTTCAAAAGGCTCAATATGTATTTTCTCTGGGCCTTTTACGCTCAAAAATGTTTTTAGTAGAACGGAACTCTGATTCTTTTTTAGCAAATCAATAAAAGACTGAAATGAAGAAATTTGAAAAAGGCAGTCCGGAAGTGGTTTTCCAGGATAGTTGTTCCAGTTCTCAACATCAGATCCATACCAGCAGTTTTCACCATCAGAATTTATGATGATGCCTGCTTTTCTAGAATTTGATGGTTCTAAGACAACCACCGAATCATCATTAATGTTGGCTTTTATATATTGGATATCTTCCAAATCGAGATGTGGATTTTTACGATAATGGCATGAGACAATGCACGAACTGAGTTTGTTAGCGAAGGCGATTAATTCCGTAATGTCCAAACACACATCATCAGGCTTTCCAGAACAATAGGATAACGCCAATGAAGAAATGGTCTCAGATTCTCTTGGATCTGTAATAAGAATTACATGTCCATAGGTTTTTTCCTTGCGAAGGGAGCTTGAAACATCGAGTTCAATTCCAGGCAAAATCAAAGACTTCCCACCAATGGAATTAACGAATGCATCATATTGATCCTTATCAAAAGCATTGTGATTAGTGATAGCCAACATCCCTACACCAGCATTAATTATCGACGAGGCAAAAGTGCTTGCATCGACATCTCGACTAACATCACCTTGTTTTACGTTTTTTGTATGACAATGCAAATCGATTTTCATTACTGTTAATGCCTGTTTTATTAATTTTACTTCTAAAGACATCAACAATCTACTTCAAAAGGCTGCCACGCATTGAGTTGCAAAATTTGGCAATTTGCTCTGTTATTTAATCAATCGGTAGTTTGTTTTTACTCACATATGTCTATTCTCACTTTAATGAAGTCCTCTTGAACCTTTATCCTTTCATTCTCCTTAGATGGGTTAAACGTGAAGTGGGGCCAGTAATGACTTATTTCCATGATGGTTGTCGATTTATTTCCAGAATGTTGGGCCAATGGACCAAACTCTTTCTTAAAAACGAAAGTGACTAGGTATGGATCAGGTTTTTTCTCCTTGTCATATCCGCCAACCACGACCTTCTCAACACAGGTATCAAAGAAGTCAGCGGTGAACGTAGACAGCTCTTTCCCGCCATTCTCCAACGCTGCGTTCCTGAAGCCTTCCAGTTTCGCTTCGGCATCGGCCTTTGACTTGATCTTGAAGTCAATCTCCTCCCGCTCCTTCTGGAGTTTTCCTTTCTCTATGGTGAGTGATTTCAGCTTGGACTCGTAAGCGTCCTGAGACATCGTCCCATCAACAAAGGCGTTGGCCAGTTTGTCGATCTTGTTTTGATTTTCGATGGTCTTCTTGTTGTTTTGGGCGGTCTCAAGGTTCAATCCGCTCTTCTTGAGATAATCGCCGGTCTTGGCGATGAAGTCATTGAGGAAGGCCCCATCATCTGAGACAAGGTGGTTGTAGGCATCCACGAAAGCCCCTTTGAGCGCATCTTCCGGTATCGCCTTGCAGTGAGGGCACTGGTGTTTTCCTTTCTTGGTGTAGCTCATGCACTGCCAAATGACTTTGTTGTAGTTAATGCCGCCATGCCACGATCTCCGACTCAACTGCCTTCCACAGAAACCGCATTCGCAGATGGACGAGAAAACGTATTGCCGCGAGAACCTCGTCCTCGTGCCATCTGGGTTAAGCTTTCTCACGTATGAGCGTTTCTTGAGTATTGCGTTGGCGTTCTCCCAATCTTCTTTGCTCACGATGGGCTCATGGTGGTCGGCGATGTAAAACTGGTCGGATTCACCATTGTTCACGAGCCTCTTCTTGGAGATGGGGTCCACCGTGAAGGTCTTCCCTTGCAATAAGTCCCCTTTGTATTTCTCGTTCTTCAGGATCCCAAGTATCGTGGAGTCCTGCCAAACCTTGGAACCGTATTTCGTCTTCCAGCCATGCTCCACAAGCTCTCTTGTTAGAACGGTAGTCCCAACCCCTTCGATGTATCTTTTGAAGATATAGCGGACAATCTCGGCCTCGTCTTTGTTGATGACCAAAGAGCCGGTTTTCTGGTCAACGTCATAGCCAAGGCACCCGGCGAAACCGACTAGCTGACCGGCAGTCATCTTCATGGCCAGCCCTTTCTTGACGTGCTCAGAGGTGTTCTGGACCTCTTGCTGGGCGACGGAGGAGAGGATGGTTATTAGCAGCTCCCCTTCCGCCGTCAAAGTGTCTATGTGCTCCTCCTCGAATCGTATCGAGATGGATTTCTCCTTTAGGGCGCGGATGTAGTTTAGGGCATCGACGGTGTTCCTGGCGAAACGCGAAATCGACTTGGCGAGGATGATATCGATCTTCCCCGCCATGCAGTCGGCGATCATCCTTTGGAAGTCAGGCCTCTTCTCGGCCGTGGTTCCCGTGATGCCTTCATCTGCGTAGATACCAGCGTTGATCCAGGCTGGGTTGCTGGCGATGTAGTCCTTGTAGTATTCCACCTGCGAGTTGAAAGAGTCTTTCTGCTCTTCGCTCGTGGTCGAGACACGGCAATAGGCGCAGACCCGCAAACGCTGCCCTGGCGATTTGATGGTGGCCCCTTGCTTGGTAGCTTTGATAATCGTTATCTTTGGTTGTTCCATTTTGATTATTCTCCTTTATAGCCTCGTGCCAGCCATGGGCGAATCGGGGCTTCTTCCGACCGAAAAATCGGAGACGACCTGGCAATCCTCCATAAAGCACTTCTTAAGATAGGAGTATTCCTCTTCCGTGATGTTCCCGCTCTCGCGCATCTTCGTCAAAAGCTCTATCGAGCGCACATAGAAGAGATAGTCGTCGTGGCTCGTGTTTGCGTTCCTTCTTTTTTCTTTTTCCATATATCAGTTCCCTCCATGAAATCCGGTAAGCCTCGCAAGGTAGATGCGCCTCCATTCGGGGGTGACTTCCTCTTCGCGCAAGCCTTTGAAATAGCAAGATCCGTCGTAGTAGCGTTCCCCGTCGTAATAGGAGAACAAGGCGTCGATTAGGCGGTTGGCCAACGGCTCTTCCTTCTCGTTCGATCCCCTGGCTGTGAGGAACTTGTTGATGAGGTCATGGCTCCGCTTCACCTCGACCCATTTGTCGTAGTCGTCTATGAACTCGTCTTCGGCATCGTCGGCCGGAATCTCCCCGTTAACGTGATGGGACATGTAGTAGTCGCTGATGCCTTTTAGGATGGCTTTCTCCAGCCCTTTGAATTCATCGTATTCGGGTAGCTTCGCGCACTTCGGCTCATCGCTGCAGTCGGCTGTTTTGAGTGGCGAGAGAACAAAGTCTTTGCTGCTCTTCTTCTTGGTCGTTTTCATATTCCTTTTTCCTGATGCCGGTCTTTCTGGCCGGTCTTTTTCCTTTCTTTTGGAAGCGGGTTTCCCGCTTGCCGTAATCGCTTGAGTTCTAACTTTTAGAACAAAAGCTTATCCTGTCTCTAAAATTGACATAAATTCCTCCCTTCCTAGTCCATTTCGGCTTCGTCGCCGTTCTCCTTCTCCGTCTCTTTTCTCGCCTTCTCCAGAGCCTTCAAGGTCTCTTGGTAATCGAGGTAGGCGTCCCAGGCGATGTCGGCCGCTCGCTGGGCGAAATAAAGGGCTTGGTCGAAGAGGGCGGCGCAGGATTTTTGGTGAAGCCTCTGGACGGCTTTCGGGTGGTGAAGCCGCATGGCTAGCACCCGCTCCTCGCCCTTTTTGGAAACCAATTCCTTGATGATGGCGTTGCCCACCCTCCTCTTCATGTCTTTGGCGAATTTGGGCTTGTAGAGAAGCCCTTCCGGATCGATGTGGTTTCGCTCGCAGTAGAACTTGGTTATCTGATCCCTCTCATCGGCTTCCTTAAGAAGCTTCTTATATGGAACGGACAAGAAGCCCTTCTCGATGATGAGGTTGGTCAAGGCATCAACGTCATCCCTCACGCAGTCCATGTTGGGGGATTCATAAGCCAACTCTCCGGTGGTCGGTATCTTCTCGTAGATGGCTCGGCTCATAATGCCTAACGACCCTTTGTCCTTCTCGAAGTTCTCCGACACGATCCTTCTCGATTCGTCCACCAACAGCTTCCTCACGCGGGCCGCCCCTTCCACCGGAGTCATGTAGTTGCGCTCGATGGACATCTTCATGGCGTTGATGCTTTTGAGCGGTATCTTGCCGTGGCGGTACTTTCTTCCCTTCGTCTTCCGGTCGTAGACTGTCGGTTCGGCTTGGAAGAACGAAAGATGGATGTGGCGGTTGTCGGTGTTCTCGTGGAGCCCGGCGTACCAAACGGTCTTCTTGGGGTCGAGGCCAATGGACTTAAAGAACGGCGGCAACACCTTCTGCAAAAGCTTCCTTGCCTTCTCTGGAGTACCGCAGTTGTCCTTGCCATACTTCTCCTCGAAGCTGATGACACAGTCCCAAATGACCGATTGGGTTTTGCGGAGATTATTCCGCAATACCTTCTTCTTTTCCTCGTCGATGAGGCCATCGTCATCGAAGATTCCAGAAGACTTCTCCTTGTTGCCGGCGTAGGTGATGTAATCGTTCTCATCATTCCCTTTCTCATGGGCCGTTACCTGCCTAATGCCTTTGTCCACGTAACCGACGTAATCGTCTTTCTTGGGTGAGGAATAGAAGTCCCGGCCCTTGCCTCCTGGCTCGTAGTATTTGAGGCGAAGCACCACATGGGGGCAATTACTTCCCGTCGTAGGCATCCAAGAGCCTCCCTTCTTTGTCGAATAGGTTCTTGGGGAGCCTCGTCATCTCCCCTTTGTCGATCTCCGAGTGGTCGATGTTCCAGAAATCGGCGATCATGACCAAAAGCTGGTAGGTCTGGGCCATAAGATCCCCATTGATCTCCGTCTCGATTCCAGCCCTGCATTGCCTGTCCCCAATCGCTTGGATGACTTTCCCCTGCTCTTTGATGGTGTCGAAAAGCTTCTCGGCCTCAGCTTTGTCAGTGATGGCCCTCAGCTTCTCGCGATAACCAAGCGCCTCGTTGATGAGAAGGACGCAATAGCCAGACTTGCTACCCCTATAACCAGAACTAGCAATATCGGCTTCCATCCTTTCCTTCGTAACCTCGTCGAGGCCGTTGATAGTGATGTAATCTAGTTGCATACATTCACTTCCTCCCTTCCGAGGGACAGGTCTACCGGAATGGCCTCGGTAGAAAATCTCCCTCCAAACTCTAGATACCGAATTGCACCGGGAGGCTTTACCTAAAACTTTCAAGAACATCAAAAAATCCCGAGTTCATCGGGATAATTTCTTCAAAATATTTTCTTAAGTTCCTTACCTTCTAGGGGTGTCTTTTTAGAATTGGGCTTCTGACTTCGCCAAGCCGCTCGGATTCCGTCTTGCGGAGTTTCCTCTTCTTTTTATTGAGCTCCTCAACCGCTTCATGCTTGTCGAAGGAGTTGTGATAGTAGTCATTCATGCCTGGTATCGTCTTGTAATCATCCCAATGCCATTCTCGGAGTGCCAGGACGTTCTTCTTGCCATACACCTTCTCGAAGGTCGGATGGTAATCGTAGAACTCGCTTTCAAGCTCATGGTAAAACTCGTATCTACTTGCGGCGGTCCCGCCGTTCTTGGTCTTCGATGGGTGGATGATGATGTAGCCTTTCTTGGCAAGATACCGAAGATCGTATTGGACGGTCCTCACTTCACACCCTAGCTTCTTGGCAAGGAAACGTATCTTGATAGGCTCGTTGTTGTGCGTCTCCACATAGTAAACGAGGATGCACCTTCTTTGGAAAGGCGTAATCTTCCTCACCACCGCATCGTTCTCGTCGTCCATGGGCGAAATGAGAATATAGCCGTACTTCCCTACCTTGAGGTCAGTGCCCGCTATCTGGCGACGTTCATATGTTGGAATTCTTTTATCGTCGACCACGCTTGTTAATTGGCCTTTCAAGAACGTCTCCTAGAGACTGCCCGTTTTCATTGACGAATTCTGACCATCCGTTGCTGGATCTTCCCGTGCACAACTCGCCAGCAAAGGACGGCGTTTTGCAAATAATGTCTTTCGTCGTTTTGTAAAACAGACCATCATCAGCTAAAACTCCGCTCTTAATTAATCTCTTCTGCTCCTCTTTTGTTCCTTTTGTGACGTACTCTTTTATCTCTTTGGCGGTATGAGACCCTTTGAGCAACACAAACTTAGGTCCTTCTTTTACTTCTAGCAAACCATTTACCCCCGAAGCCTTAATTCTGAAAATATTATCGGGAAGAGGACTCTGGGCTTCTATGTTTTGATCTGCAATCGGATTGACGTCGTAGCCAAAGAAAGACAAAGTCTCTTCCATATTATTGGAATACAGTCTCGTCAGTTGAGACGGCTCGGCTTTGTTTGGCTTCCCGTTGCCCATCTTAAATTTTCCGCATTCGGTGAACCTTTGTATCTCTAAGGCTTCAAGTTCGTCTACGGTTTGTAGAGAAAGTTCGCTCTTGGCGGCAAGAAACATATAGGCCATATTCCATTCTGGCTTAGTAATTCTGTGATCAATCAGTCTTGATGGTCCTTGTTTAGTTTGGCCAATATACAAATACCTTCCGCTTCCTTTCTCGTTTGTGTTCACAAGAAAATATATTCCTTGTAGTTTGTCATCCAGTTTGTTGATCGCGTCTTGGACGCAGTCCCGTGGAATGCCATAGAGTTTAAATCCTTGAGTATCGGCTTTCGCAGAAAAGACGCCTCTGATATCGCCGTTGTTTAGAAACTCAATTGACAAAAGGTACATACATCCTCCTCAATCCGCCATCATGTATTGGGCTTGCGAAATAACACCGTCTATGGCTGATTCCCTGTATTCTGGCGGATATTTATACTTCTTGAGACAGGCCTTAATGGCAATTCTCATTTTCGCTCTCGTAGATTCTTTGTTAGCCCAGTCGGTTGTCGCATACTTGTCGACAATATCCTTAAGTTCTCTAGCAATCAGCTTCAATGTTTCATCGTTAAGCAATTCTTTGGCGGATTTGTCGCGGACAAGGGCGTCATAGAATGCTCTCTCCCGGCCGTTTATGCCTAGTTCCTCGGCTTTTTGCTCATCGCCAACTAGTTCCTGGGCGAACTGAACCAATTGAACGATGGTTTCATCAGCAACAAATTTATCGTCGCGATCGTTGTATTCCTCAAGAATCTTTCTGAGCCTCTTGGAATATTCCTGCGATTTCAAATAGTTGTTTTTACGACTTTCCGCTATAGCTCTTTCAAGAAGTTCCCTAGCAATCTGAACAAAGACCAAAGGAGGATTTGATTTTCGTAGTTCCTCGATTTTTTTCTCGCTAAGTAGCTCTATAACGTTAACGGAGTCATCATGTTGGGTAAGTACTTTAACTTCGTCGCCTTGTACGGCATCAGCGAGCAACGACGAAACGTATTTGTTCATGTCCGCGACCGAGACAATGACTGGATTTGATCTGAGTTTTAATATGAAACCCCTGATGGCCAAGTAGTAGTAAATGTCATTTCTTTCCTCTTCCGTGACGATACCACCACAAACGACAAACGCTTGTTTGATGGATAGGGAGATGTCATCCATGAATGAGTTCTCGCGATCCGTGTCCTCAAGAACGAATTGCGCACCATTTTGGATTGCTTGGAATCTATCAAGCGAGTTGGGTGAATAGAATTTCGACTTATCAATCTTGTAGAACCATTCGTTCAGGATGCTTAGTTTTTCCTTCAGCAGGTTGTAGATTTCCTTTTTTACATCCTGGACATTGGTTTCGCGGTCTCTGTCGGTGTATTCGGAAAGCGCGGCTTCGAGAGCCTTTCCTAGGCCGATGTAGTCGACCACCAATCCATAAGCTTTCCCAGGATAGACCCTATTAACCCTGGCTATCGCCTGCATCAAAGCGTATGACTTAAGGCGTTTTATGAAATACATCACGTCGAGATCCGGAACATCAAAACCGGTTAGCCACATATCGACAACGATGGCTATTTTGTATTTTGACGTGTCCTTCTTGAATTCCTCGCCAAGTTCTTTTCTATGAGCGGCATCGCCAAACATTTTTCTGGCTTCTTCGTCGTCTTTGTTGGACTCGGTGACAACCAATATCGTTGAATCGGCATATTCGGGTTTTAGTTCGATTATCTTCTTGTAGAGCTTTAAAGCCCCGTAACGGGTTTGGCAGATAATCATCGCCTTCCCATGCAAGAATCCTTTCCGTTCCTCATAGTGAGAGATTATGTCCTTGGCAAATAGCTCTATGACGGAATCTTGCTCTAAAATGCCGGATAACTTGAGCATTTCACGTTTGGACTTCTCCACCGCTTCAGGGGTGCTTCGCTCGGAGTTTTCTATGTCGTTATAGTATTGGTCAATCTTCGATATGACGCTTTCGTTGGTCCAAATCTTAGCGAGGCGGGATTCGTAATACAGTTTGACCGTTGATCCATCAATGATGGATTGAGTCATATCGTAAACGTCGATTATGTCTCCGAATATATCGGTAGTTTGTTTGTCTTTGTTGGATATTGGGGTTCCAGTGAATCCGATGAAGGTCGCGTTTGGAAGGGCATCTCTTATATACTTTTCGACGCCGTATTTAAACACCGGCGACATTTCGCCTTCTTCGTCCTTCTCGTAATGAACGGTCTCATAGATTCCATAATGGCTTCTATGGGCCTCATCCGTCATGACAATTATGTTGTCTCTTCTGTTTTCCGGAAGGTTCTCTTTGTCAAACTTACCGATTGTTGTGAAGATGATGCCGCCTTGTTTGACGGTGCCTAATTTTCTGACCAAGTCCTCTCTTGACGTAGCGATTATTGGATCGGTTTTCAGATAGTCTCGGGCACTGCAGAACGTTTTGAACAATTGGTCATCCAAATCGATTCGGTCGGTAAGCAAAACAATGGTCGGAACGCCCAAAGAAGGCTCCTGAAAAAGCCTGTGGGTAAGCATAACCATCGAGAAAGATTTTCCAGAGCCTTGGGTATGCCAGACAATCCCAGCTTTCCCGTTTCCGTTTGGCCTAACGGCTGATAGTACTGATTTAAGAGACTTCAACACACCAAAATACTGGTGATACTGGGCCATTATCTTAATCGGTTTTTTGTTTTGCTCCGATATGAAGAAAAGGTTGTTCTTTATTACGTCAAGGAGATGGCTCTTGTTGAATAGACCGTCAACCAAGATGTCGATTGTGTGGGTACAGTTCTTGTCATAGCCCTTTTCCCCACCAACGCTCTTCCATTCGGTGAAGCGGTCCTCTGGGGATGTAAGCGTGCCAACTTTGGTCGTAACGCCGTCGGAAATAACCAGGAACGCATTGTAGTTAAATAAGGTTGGGATATCGTAACGGTACCCATCTCGCTCGGTGCCACCACCAAGTTGCATGAAAGCGTGGTGAAGCGTCGCGTTTGTCCCAGCCTCGTCAAACGTCTTCAGTTCCATGACGATAAGAGGAATTCCGTTTACGAAGATTATGACGTCAGGGATTCTCGTATCGTGGCCTTCTCGGAACTTAATTTGATGAGTGACTTGGAAAACGTTGTTCTCCGGATGATCAAAATCAATAAGCCTGATAAGCGGGTTAACGGCATAGTCTTTGTCTTCAACAGTTATGCCTTCCGTCAACATCTCATGAAATTGACGGTTTCTTTCAAAGAGAGACGGGTTGTCAATCCTGAATATGGTTTTAATGGCTTCGTCGATTATCGTTGGATCCTTAACGGAGTTGATCCTAACAAGACATTTTTTAAGCAAAGATTCATCTATGAATTCATCTAACTGACGATTCAATATCCAATCGTCGTTCTCAACATACTCATATCCGATTTTCTGAAGAAGGGCGATTATGCTTTCTTCCACCACATTTTCGTTGATCATGTTTGTGCCCCCTAGAACGTCCAACGACCCTTTCTATTTGACCCATCACGTTTAATGAGGCCAAGTTCTTTGAGCTTCATAAATATCTTTTTGATGCTGCTGACGCTAACGCCAGTCGCCTTGGCCACATCGTCCGATGTTGCCGATGGGGCGCTTCTCAGATAATCCAAAACGTTTTTCTGCGTGGAGTTAAGAGAGTCGACGGCGTCGTTTGGCCTGCCGAGAGCAATGGCCCATTCTGGAACAAAGGAATACGGTATCGTCACGTTGATGAAGTTCTCGGAGATATGGAAAGCATCCCTGCCATAGGCCTTGACGATGACGGGCACGCCGTGGCCGGTCTGCTCCGTGTAGTCTAGTTGGGTGAAGATGGTCTGAAGGGCTTTGTTCACCGGATGCGAATCGCCTTGGAAGAAGTCCTCTGTGCTTAAGCCAAGAGGCAAGCCGCCATAAGAGATTATCTCGATTCTATCGGTGAATATGTAAACCGCTGGCGGCGTCAGGTCGTTCCAACTGTTGTGCAGGCAGGCGTTGATCCACGCCTCTTTGAAGGCCTGGAAATCGAACAGGGGAATGTCCACCCTCTGGGGCTTTGACATGTCGACCTTTGTCTCGTTGATCGATTCGACGTAATCCATCGCTAATTGCATGGCGAGAATTAGGCATTTGCCCCCGAATTCCTTCCTTTGGGATATGGCGGTCTTGTCCTTCCCGGAGAAGCGGACCACCTTTATGGAGGCATCGCTCTCGTCCGAGAGAAGCTCGGCCATCTGGTTGAACTTGCCCTCGCCTGTCACGAGCTTCTCGTTTTTGATGAACGCGGATTGGCTGGTGATGTGGAGCCCCTTCGAGGCGAGCAGAGACACCAATTGGGTAAAATGAAGGTCCTGCCTATTCGACTTGGTCTCCATTATGAAGTCGAAGCCAGAGGCGGCGAACATCTTCTTTAGAGATTCGCGGGTGGCCCTCTTGTCTTGGTCGGCGGACCTAATGTAGTACATCCCATACGCCGAATAAGGACGCTCGACCCCTTCCGCGACCACTTCGACGTATTTCCTTCCATCCGGAGATTCCTTCTCGTTTATGGTAGGTATGACTGACGGCTCAATCGCGTTGGAGATCGCCTCCGAGATTTTCCTCTCGGTGTCCTCGCCCATTTGTTGTCCGACGACTTCGCCGTCGTTCCTGACCCCAAAATAAAGGAACGCTTTGCCGGTTTTGTTAAGCATCGACGATAGGGAGATGACGCCTTCTTTGAGCTCGGACGTCGATTTTTTGAATTCGACGGTTTCGCTTTCTTTTCCTAGATTCATATAATTCAGCCTCGATGTTGCTTTCATTATACAAAAAGCGCCGCTATAACTTCAATGATTGGTTCAATTATTGGTACAACGTTTGGTTCAATTATTGGTTCAGCCATTGGTTCAATCATCGGTATATTTCAGGCCAACTTTCGTTATCACTAATCGGACAACGTTTAACAAAACGATGAGAGTTTCATAGTTGGCACTATAGGAAGCGTCGATGATCTAATTGAGAAAAATGAAGAAATTATCAAACGAATAATCGCCTTTTCAAAAATGAAATTTGACTCCATCTACGAATCGTCGAACGCGGAAAGACTGGGAAATAGCATTAAATTTGTTAAAGGAAAGCAACCATCCATAAGTAAAGGTGGAACTTCTAAAGTGTACTTAACAATCGAAGCGTTAACTTCTGGCGATAGCGGTGTTGTATCGTCAGAAGGAGTTTTGTGCAAAGAGAACGACGTTCTAATGGTTATGGACGGGGCGTCTAGTGGTAGGTGCTTTATTGGGAACGATGGCTATGTTGGATCTACATTGGCCAGAATCGATACCAATGGAATAAACCATACCATTTTGTTTTTCGCCTTGAAAAAGCACGAAAAAGAAATAGCGGAACACACGACTGGATCAGCCATCCCACACGCTGATAAATCGTTTGTTTCAGAGCTGTTTTATCCGATTGTTGATACTGAGACGGCCTCTTCTTTTGAAAGATTGATTTCGCTAGTTGTCTCTAAGAGAAAAGAAAACCTCAGATTGAAGGCTTTAAAAACTGCGTTTTTGGCTAAATTCTTCTAAACGATTACCAAGTAACCACCTTGTCTACAACTGATTTTTGTTCCTCGCTTGTTTTTCTTAGATATATTCTTGTTGTTTCGATTGATTCATGCCCCATTAAATCAGCCAATAAAGCGATGTCCTTATTCTTATCCAGAAAGTTTTTTGCGAAGCGGTGCCTAAAAGAGTGAGGATAAATGACAGAAAGATTCATTTTATATTTTCTTCCCAACTTTTTAAGTTGATGTGCAAGTCCTCTCGTAGTTATTTGTTGCCCCTTTGAATTTAAAAAAAGATATCCCGAAGAACGGCCGATGGAATCGTAATACTCAATGGCTTTCTTCTGAAGTGATGATGGAATAAAGATCCTCCGTATTTTTCCGGCTTTAGTGTAGAGGTCTATATATCCTCTAATGACGTTCTCGTATTTAAATTGAATCAGTTCAGAGACTCGGGCGCCCGTTGCGCCCAAGAAGCGAACCACGAAATACCATTCGTATTTTTCTTCTTTCCATAACTTGTTCTTTAAGAACTCATAATCAGCATCGCTAATGACATTCTCTAAATACGTTTTCTGCTGAAGCTTAACAAACTTGAGTTTGAGATTGGGCTTCCTAAGGTATTCTAAGTATTTGTTTATGCCCTGAAGACGCAGATTGATTGTTTTCCCTTTGTAGGTATCGACTAAAAACGCCTTAAACGACAGTAGATTGTCCTTTGTAATCGTCTCATATCTTCCAGTAAACAAATCAACGGCCGATTGGTAAGAATCTATCGTGTTTTTTGATAAGTTCTCACGCTTTAGAAAATCTTCGAATTTTTGCATGTATTCATGCCTCCTAGACCAATAGGAGACAACTACAGCAATTGAAAAATCTAGTCTTCGAAGTATTTTATGAGAAGCGCTTGTTTGGTTGTATTCAAATAATCTATTCTTTTTTGTAGGCCCATTATCCTCTCAAAGATTGGCGACAGTTTAGCGGCCAGAGAAGAATAGTCAACGTCAGAATAGTATGGCATTCCATCGAAACAAAACCTTCGGAGTGATCGGACTGTGCTGCCAACGGCAACCGTTTCAAGAAAGCTTTTATTAGCTTTGATTATTTCAAACAAAACTTCCGATGTAAAACGGTGGTTCTTTGGCGATATTAGATATGCTCTTTGATGTAAGGCAAACTTTCCAGTAACGTATTTTGGTGAAAAGTTACCTTCTCCGGCGACGATAACTCCAGTCGTGTCATTAGTGTACTTGTTTGCAAAAAACGATCCTACATTTCTCGTGTAAAAAGGGTACTTGCCGGTTGGAGTATTTTCGTCTAGGTTCATAGAGCCGGTTTCAATATTGATAGAATCTTTGAGCCCACTCAAAGTTTGTCCGTTGGTAATGGCTTTGGCGTACAAGAGCGAAGATAGTTTGTGTAAATATTTGATTTCATCGGAGCACTTTTCAACGAAATCGTCGACGCTTCCTATAGTGCCAACTAGTGGGAACCAAAATAGCGGTCTAGAAGGAGTGTTTTTAAGGCTTCTAATTTTTCGTTTTCGCTTCGCAGTATGTGCGCTTCTAATAATAATGGTTGCGCAAATCTGGTGAAATCCTTGATGGCTCGATCGTTTGGTACAAAAACCTTGTGGCTCTTTAAATCACTCATCCTTATTCCTTTTTGTGCGGCCCCGGAAGCATTTTGATTTGAGAAAGAAACAAAATCACTAGAGGAGGCCAACTCATAAAGAAATTCCGATGATATAGTGGCATTTGGGGAAAAACAAAAAACGGACTCGCTAATATTCCAATTAACAGGAGTTTCGTAGCATAAAAACGTCCTGCCTATCGTTCCAATTCCGGAGAACAAAACGTCTCCCTTTGAAAGATGAGATCTAGAAGAAATCTTTGATAAAGCGTTGTCGTCAATTCTGTCGCACTTCTTATCAAGAATAACGTTTTGACCATACATGTTTTTAATCGTCACATAAAAGTTTCTTCCTCTGCCAAGAACGAAGTTTTGTCTAGGATTCAAGCCTGTCGTACATCTCGAAAGAAGATTTCCGAACGATTCCAGTCGACCGCAGTTTGATTTTTCAACAATCAAAAAAGCAGCTTTAACCATTTTTTCAATTTTTTCGACTATTCCTTCGTTTTTCTCAATGAGATCATCGACGCTTCCTATAGTGCCAACTATGTGTCGTTGCTCTTCGTCAGAATGAACCGCCAGTTCAACTAAGCCAAGTTTGTCTTTATTTATTGACTGGTAGATGGTTCCTGATGATGAAGACATAAACAAGCTTTTGTTGGCTTGCAGTAAATAAAACAAATATTTGGAAAGTACCGTCTTTGCAGAAATGGCCGCCAAGCCTCTCCCAATCGCCGTGTGAATCTTACAAATGTTTACATCCCCAACCGGAGCCCTTACAGTAAACAGAACATCTCCAGGGTTCGCCTCCTTATTAAACGAGGTGGTCCAAGTGTCATATTTTGGATAAATTCTCCCGAATGTTGTACACCCCTGAAGGAACGGCATCCCAACGCGATTCGCGTTGTAAAACTCCGAACTAGGAGATTGCCCCATTGTTATGTTTGCAAGTTCATCAAGTCTTCTCTTCATATGGTGTACCTCGTTTCTCTAATTATTGGAAACTAATCAACATGAATAAATTATCAATTAAGGATGTTGCGGAAATCGTTAACGGATCAACCCCATCAACGGAAGATCCTTCATTTTGGAACGGTGACATTCCTTGGATAACTCCTAAGGATTTATCATCACTTAGTGGAAGGTTTATTAATAAGGGCGAAAGGAATCTTACACCAGAAGGCTATCATAGTTGCTCAACCACTATGGTTCCCAAGGACACCATATTACTGACTTCGCGCGCTCCAATTGGCTACTTGGCCATTGCGGCTAATCCTCTTTGTACTAATCAGGGTTTTAAGTCGCTTGTTTGCAGCAAAGACAAAGTATTGCCTTTGTACATGTATTATTTGCTATCAACTGAGATTGAATATTTAAAAAGCATTTCTGATGGCGCCACATTTAAGGAACTTTCAAAATCTACGCTAGGAAACGTTTTAATTAGTCTTCCGAGTCTTGAACAGCAACGACACATAGTTGGCAATAGGAGGAACGATTCAATATGAACGTAGCGATACTGTCGGATATTGTTGATGTTTTCGATTGTAAGAGGAAGCCGCTATCAACAATGATGCGAGCCCATATGAAGGGCAACATCCCTTATTACAGCGCAAATGGAATCATCGACTATATCAACCAATCAGCATTCTGTGGCGAGTACATTTTGATTGCCGAAGATGGTTCTGTAAAAACCGAAGACAATCATCCAGTCATCAAGCTCACAAAGCCTGGTGAGAGGTTTTGGGTAAGCAATCATGCGCATGTTATTAGGGCAAAAAACGGAATCAACAACAAGTATCTTTTTTACAATCTCAGTTGCATAAACATCAATCAATGCATAACTGGTGCCGTTCAACTGAAGGTAAGCCAAGAAAACTTGCTACGCCTCAAAGTTGTCCTACATTCACCGGAACAGCAGCAACACATAGTTGGCACTACTTCATCTCTTCAATAAGAATTTGTTTTACTTTCTCTTCTAATTCTTTGCCCTCCTCCATTAATTTAAACAACTCCTCAGATGTCTTCTTGAGTTCCGCTTGGATCTCTTCAGGCGACATCTTATTGGAATCATCTACTCCTACGTATCTTCCGGGATTCAAAGAATAATCTTTCTCCCTGATCTCCTCCAGCGAAGCCTTTTTGCAAAAGCCAAGTTGGTCTTCATATCTTTCGCCTTTCTTATATGCGTGGTAGGTTTGAGCGACTTTATTAATGTCTTCCGGATCAAGAACACGAATCCTTCTAGTAACCATACGCCCCATCGAAGAAGCGCTGACAAACAAAACGTTTGTGTCGGTCTTGCCTTTATTTAGAATCCAACACTGAACGCTAATACCGGTGTTCGAAAATAGTTTATCGGGCAAATCAAGTATGGCGTCGACCTTCCCTGCTTCAATCATATTCTTTCGCACTTCAGCGTCGACTCCACCGCCGGTCGTGGCTCCATTTGGCATGAGGATTGCAGCCTTTCCATTAGGAGCTAACTTTGCATACATGAGTTCAAGCCAGGCATAGTTGGCGTTTTTCTCATCGGGCCGCCCAAACACCCATCTAGGGTCGCCTTCAAGTGTAGAGCTCCAGTATTCTTTAAGATTATATGGAGGATTAGCCAAGATGTAGTCTGCTCTCAAATCTTTATGCTTATCATCGGTGAAAGAATCTCCGTTGCTCTCGCCAAGATTCCCTTCTATTCCACGAATGGCAAGATTCATCTTCGCCATCTTCCAAGTTCCAGGATTCACTTCTTGTCCAAATATTGATAAATCGTCAACTGTGCCTTGGTGTTCCTTAACGAATTTTTCGCATTGAACAAACATACCTCCAGATCCACAGCAAGGGTCGTAAACACGGCCTCTATGTGGTTCCAAGACATCAACCATTAATTCGACTATGGACTTAGGGGTGAAGAATTCACCACCCTTTTGAGGAAGATATGTTGCAAAGGCACCAATGTAATATTCATAAACCTGTCCAAAGAAGTCGCCGTCAGCGTCTTCCATATGAAGGTTGGTCGTAAAGAAATCAATCAATTCGCCAAGAGCCTTCTTATCTAAGTCACTCTTGGAATATGTTTTTGGAAGGATTCCTTTTAACTGATTATTGTGTTTTTCCAAAGCCACAAACGCTTCATCGATCTTCTGGCCAAGATCTGGGCTTTTGGAAAAGTGAGCAATATTATTCCAAAGGGCCTCCTTCGGCACAATAAATACATGATCAGCGATATACTCATCGTCATCTTTTTCACTTCCATCACCGGCTTTGGCTAATTCATTATATTTAGCCATAAACCGATCGCTAACGTATTTTAGGAAAACCAGACCCAAAACAACGTTTTTGTAGTCGGCCGGATCACATTTATCACGGAGTTTTTCTGCGGCTCCCCATAAAACTTTTTCATCAATTGCAGCCATGTTTATTCCTCCATTTTGTATTTTTTGCAAAGAGCGGCGATGCTTCGCTTGGCTTTATAGGTCGGTTCATGCTTCCCATTCTCCCACCGATTGACGGTAGCAAACGAAACACCGAGCTTTTCAGCCATCTCTTCTTGCGATAAAAGCATAGCCTGCCTTAACGCCTTAATTGTCTTTGCGTAATTCATCTTTATTACTATAGCAAAGTTATGACATTACTTGTTAGATTTATCGCTCTTTTTTGATATGTTCCCATCATTGTGTGTCTACTGGCGAAAAACGACTTTTTGACTGTTTTGGCCATAAAAATGACCGTTTTAGCAAAACGTCCATTCCATCGATACTTTTGATATATCCCTAGTGTCGAGGTATGCCTTTTCGGCCTTCTAAGAAACCACCAAAATATGAAAAATAGGGCTTTCCATCGAAAACCATATTTTCCGTTTTCCTTAGTTTTTATCGGCGTTTTTAAGCGATAACGAGACAACCGTTTCGACATGGAAAGACTGAGGGAACATATCCACAGGTTGAATGGATTCAATACGATAACTTTTTTGAATATATGCCACATCCCTAGCTAACGTGCTGGGATCGCAAGAGATATAGACCAAACGGTTAGGTTTTAGACGGCAAAGAGCATCGAGGAAGCGTTCATCGCTGCCTTTGCGCGGAGGGTCCATGAAAAGGACGTCGATCTTTTTTCCTTCTTGAGCCAAACGGTTAATGAAGGAAGAGGCATCATCCGCGTATTCG
>Ga0163159_1001467_pt1 | contig 22634 bp, 6 predicted proteins | sample BioMet9_FD_108702 | JGI IMG/M metagenome (GOLD analysis project Ga0163159, IMG submission 108702) | Microbial communities from bioreactor (seeded with sewage sludge) at Lawrence Berkeley National Lab, California, USA - Biofuel... | ecosystem: Engineered > Bioreactor > Anaerobic > Unclassified ... | reverse complement strand
TGCTTCCGGAAGAAGAGCCTGACGCGGTGCTTCCGCCGCATCCTGCGAGCAAACCGACTGTCATTACGGCAGCCAGCAGGAACGAGATTACCTTTTTCATAATTTTCCCTCCATAATAATGAAACTGTATGAACTAAAAGAGTGACGCAAAGAAAATAATAATAATTCAATCAATTTGTATTTTAAGTATATATATAGGAAAATACAAATTGGCAATTTAAATATATTAATAGGGCTGATTAATAAAACGATAATTCAATATATAACGGGTAAGAAACGAATAATTATGAGACTTATCAGATAATAAAGAACAAAAAAAGAAAAGCCGTAAAACCTTGCAAATACGGCAAAGTCCTACGACAATTCGAAGTACGCGATCGGGGGCTCGAACCCCGCACACCCTGATTAAGAGTCAGGTGCTCTACCAAATGAGCTAATCGCGCATGAATGCTGAACGCATTTGCTATTATATAATACTGCATATGAAAAATCAAGCAGTTTTTGCAGAAAATACAAAGCTATTGACAAGTAATCTGAAAAACAATATAATAAAATACGCAAGTAATCTATTAGATAACTAAAGAACACAAAGGAGGTTAAAATGAAAACCAAGAAGATATACACAATTGACTCTTATATTACTGCAGCGGTGAAGGAAATGGCTGATATCAACGGAAAGACGGAGAGCAGCTGCGCCGAGGAGGCGCTTTCAGAAGCATTGTTCGGGTACAACAGCAATGTGGCCTACTGGCTTGGAATTATGTACGGTGAACGGGACAAGTATTCCGCGAAGGATATAGTAGCGCGCTGCTATTCCCTGCTTGCGGATGACTGGACGGGTACGATGCGGTGTCAGCAGAACAGCATTCTGCTTGACTTTTCCATCGACCGCGCAGTAGGCGCGGACCTTGATATTGACGATGACCGGAAATATCACGGCACGTATGACGCAGGGTATCTGACGAGCAATCTTCAGGAGATCTGCGGTTTTTACCGCAGAAAGACACAGCAGGACGGCGATGAGGTCGAGGTCGAGGACGAGAACAGAGGACAGTTCAACAGTGAGTCCAGCTATGATGCGACGATCCGGACGATTGAGGAAATGTGCAGTCAGTACCGGGAGAATCCGCACAGTATCAGCATTGTCAATGTGATCAGTCTTCTGAAGAATATCTGGCCTGATGTCTGCAAGTGTACATACCCGTACAAAATTCTGTACGAGCTGACGAAGATTCAGGATGAGGAGAGCTACCGGAATGACAGCCGTATCCGCTATGAGGCGCGGATGGCATTTGTTCAGGCTTCGAAATTCTGGCACTGATTTCAGATCTTTACGTTACGGCCGGCAAGTCTGCCGGTAAACATCAGAAGAATTGTCATACCGATGAATATAAGCAGCGGGATTGTCCAGGAATGAAAGCGGTCGTTCAGAGCGCCGAACAGCACAGGCCCCACGGAGGCTACGAGGTAGCCGACGCACTGTGCCATTCCGGATAATTTCGTTGCTTGTTCTTTATTTCCGGCACGTATGGAAAAGAACGCGAAGCAGAGGCTGAAGCTTGAGCCGGATGCGATTCCCATCAGAACGATGGAAAGCACGAGCAGCGGCACATTTCTGGCCGTCAGGAGCACCAGTGCGCCGCACGTGTAGATCAGGCTGCTGACTGTGGCAATGCGGATCTGGTTTTCGGCGCGTTCCGCTATGATAGGCGCAAGGAAAGACGCCGGGATCGCAATAATCTGGAAAAGCGAGAAGGAGTAGCCGGACGATGCCGCGCTTATGCCGTGGCTTGCGATGATCTGCGGGAGCCAGGACAGGAGGCAGTAGAAAAGAAAGGACTGCAGCCCCATAAAAGCGCTGACTTGCCAGGCAATGCCGGAGTGGAGCAGTTCTTGAAAGCCGGAGGTGCCGGATGGTGTGCTGTCGCCGGACTTTCTGCGCAGAAGCGGGAACCAGAAGCATAAAGCGACCGCGGCCGGGAAAGCAAAGATCAGAAAAGAACCGCGCCAGCCGAGCGGTGATTTTTCGGCGATCGGTACACATATGGCGGAAGCGATGGCCGAGGAGAGACACATGGTTGTTGTGAAAAGGCCGGTCATAATGCCGATCTTCTCCGGAAAATGATGTTTGATTACGCCGGGAATCAGGACATTTCCGACAATGATGCCGTAGCCGATAAGGGCTGTGCCGGTAAAAAGCGCCGGGATGCTGCCTGTAACACGAAGCAGAATGCCTGCCGTCATCACGGCGAGCCCTGAAAAAATCGTAGCCGCCCCGCCGAATTTTATGCCGGCTTTTGAAACGAACGGCGAGAACAGGGCGAATATAAGAAGCGGGAGTGTCGTCAGTAAGCCTGCGGCGGCTGCCGAAAGGGAAAGGTCTGTTTCAATAAATGAAAGAAGCGGACCGACAATTGCCAGGGATGCGCGCAGATTAAACGCTGTGAGTACGATCAGAAATACGAGAAAAGTTCTTCTCGGTGCTGCCATGATATTCCTCCTAAAGACTGCCGGTTTCTGTCCGGAAGGTCTGTCCACAGTCAGTATATCACGAATGTTCATGTTTTCGAACAGGAATATGGAAAAAAGTGGTGCTGTCACGTTTAAGGTTGTATAATTAAATGGAAATTGCAGTGATTTCGGGAAGGAGGGCCCGCTGGTCATGATAACCCGCGAGAACAGCGCACCGATCAGTTACTATTATTCTCCGCATCTTGAGAAATGTCTGGAATATATCGGAAAAAGCAGGAACAGCCTGCTCGAGGCACCGGCCGGATACGGGAAAACCACAGCCGTCCGTCACGCGCTTGAATCATGCGGCGGACGTACCTACTGGTTTCCGTCCGAGCCTGAGCTTTCATCTGAGATTTTTCAGCATTTCATGGAACTTCTTTATCTTTCGGATATAAAGACGATCGAATCGTTCCGGATGCTCGGTGCGCCGAACAATAAAAATATCGACGAATTCTGCGGTCTTCTCCGCACGGCAAAAACACAGGAAGACGTGTACATTGTTTTTTATGAAACGTATTTTCAGAAGGCACAGTTTCCGAATAAAGTTCTGGAAGCGGTTTTTTCCAATAAATGCGAGAAAATCTACAGAATCTATATTGCCGAAAGTTATGAGGCGGCCAGAATCTGTCTTGATACTGGAGGGAATGTCTGCTACATCCGCCGCGATGATCTGGCTCTTGGAGCGGATGATATCCGCGTGTTTTACCGGAAAAACGGCGTCTCCGTATCCAAAAAGCAGGCGAATGAGCTGTTTGACATGACAGGTGGCTGGCTTCTCGCACTGTCCCTTAATCTGGATTATATTGCGGTCTACGGTTTCTCAAACAAACAATTTTCCGTGGATGAACTGATTTCCAGAATTTTTTTCGAAAAACTGACGAAGCATCAGCAGGAGGAAGGGATGCTCTTCGGGCTTTTTACAGAGGCAACGGAGGGTCAGCTTTGCTATCTGGCGAGTCTGCCGGAAGTGACGACGGAAATGCGCCGCATTCTCGGGAAGGCTCCGCTTGTCCGGTATGATCCTGTTCAGGGTATGTATTCCTCACATCCCGTCATGAATCGTTTTATGCGGTCCCGTCTGGAAAACGCGACACGGGCCGTTCAGAAACGTGTCTATATCAAGGCCGGAGACTGGTATTCGCTGCGGGGAGACCGCAGGAACGCGATCAGCTATTATTATATGGCCGGTCATTATGAGGGGATACTGTCTCTGGATCTGACGAATCTGATCCGGCTGAAATGCAACGGAAAGATGTTTTCGGACATCGCCGCGGAGATTGCCGGAGCTGCCTCACCGGTGATGATGAAGAAATATTTCCTGAAGATGCTTCATCTGGACTATATCATTTTCAGCAGCGGAAAGATCGAAAGCTATGAAAAATTATTAACAGAACTGTATAAATATGCAGAAAAAAGCAGGGATAAACGGCTGCTGGGAGAGTGGGAACTGATCGCCGCATACAGAAAATTTCCGGATCTGGAGGCGATGAAGGAGAGCTTTCTGCGGGCTGAGGTTTTACTTAAGGGGAACAGCCGTGTGCTGACTGCTAAGGAGGTATGCCTTTTCGGATGCCCGTCGCCGTGGTATCTTCTGTACAACGCGCCCGGCAGCGCGAAAGCCTTATGCGGTGCGGCCAGTGAAGTTTTTGCAATCTGCATGCGCATCATGGGCGGCAGGCTCTCGGGTGCGGCCGAGCTTCTCGAAGGCGAAATTTCGTGTATGCAGGGAGATCTCCACCACGCGGAGCTTTCGGCCTACAAGGCCGCGTATATTGCAGAAAGTGCCGAGCAGGTAACGGTATCGTACGGGGCGGCACTCCTTCTCGGACGTGTGGAGATTGCACGTTCCGATAAGCTGGCGCTCGAAAGTACGCTTCATAATATAGAAAGCATGCCGAAACGCTTTCCTTTTATCGCGGATACGTCGATTAACGAATACCTCTATCAGTCGGTCCGGACGATGCTGTATTCCATGACCGTGGATTCTGCGCAGCTTCCGGAAAACAGAAGCATGTTTTATCTGCCGGACGACAGCGGCGCGTTCGGAACGATGATGGTAAGCTATGTCGATGTTACAAATATGATCAGTCAGAAGAAATACAGCCAGGCGATCGGGTATATGGAGGCGCTTGAGCGGCTTGACCCGCGGATCTGCACGGCGGCGGCCCGCCACTATATTGATATCGGACTGGCGCTATGCTATCAGGTAACGGGTGAAATGGAAAAAGCAGTCGAATGCCTGGAGCGCGCGATTGAGGTCTCCGCGCCGGATCGGATTTTCACGACATTCCTGCGGTTCCGGGAATATCTGAGGCCGCTTTTTGACCTGCCGGAAATGCAGGAAAAGTACGCGGACGAGATTAAGGAAATATTTGAAATAAAAACATATTACATGCAGAAGGAGGATCCGCTGTTTGATACAGGGGTGAATCCGTTTGTACAGGAAAGTCTCACGAAGCGGGAGCTTGAGATTGCGCGGATGGCGGCTCAGGGAATGCGCAACAGGGAAATCGCGGAGACGCTTTCCATAACGGAACGGACGGTTAAAGCCCATATGAATGTTGTTTTTCAGAAGCTAGGCATTGACCGGAGAGCGCGGCTTTCGGAAATCATTCACTGAAAAAGGGATGTGGAGCGTTGAAAAAAGCAGGACATGTGATCAGTATGGTGATTTTTGCCGCGGCGCTTCTGGCCGGATGGATCTATCTTACAAGCCGGGGGCCTGCAATGACGGATGCGCCGGAGAGCCGGGATGGAATGATCGATCTGACGGGAACGGATCTGGAGAACGAGATTGTTTCCGTAACAGACGGCGCGGATTTTTACCCGGACAGCCTGATCACGCCGGAAGAGCTCGACAGCGGCGAAGCCGGAGTGAAGCCGGAGAGTACGGTGAATCATGATGATACGGCAACAGGAACGTATCATCTGAGGCTGAAGCTTTTACCGGATACTTCTTATTTAATGTGCGGATATTCGCTGGACTACAGTACACATCTGTATGTGAACGGGAAGACGGAAGCTGAGGTGGGAAAGGTCGGCAGTACGGCAGAAAGCTCTGTGCCGCGCATCAATTATTACATTGTGCCGGTTACAGCAGACGCGGAAGGGTACGCGGACATTGTCATCTGGTACGCGAATTTCGTTCATCCGGAGGGCGGCGGCTTCAATGAAATTCTGATTTCTTCAGCCGTCAATATCGATCGGTATCAGGTGGATACGACGCTGCCGGAATATCTTCTCTGCGGCGGTTTTATGATTTTCGCGATCTACTATTTTCTGGAATTTGCGCTGCGGAGAAAAAAAGACACCGTGTTCATGGCTATCTGCTGTGTACTGTTTGCAGTGCGTAATCAGCGGTTTTTCGTTACGCAGCTGCTGCCGTGGAATTACAGCTGGCCGGTATGCTACCGGCTGCTCAATATCTTTCTTGCATTGATGCCCTGGGCTGTCTTCATGGTCTTTGCATGTCTGTATGAAAAGAATGCGAAGAAATATCTTGTGACGGCAGAGTGTGTGACGGCAGGGTTTTCCGTGGTTCTGCTGATCGCGGCGCCGACGTTTTATTCAAGCCGGATTTATACATACAGTGTTATTATACAGGCGGGCTGGATAGCACTTCTGCTCCTTTTTATCATCCGTTCCTTCATAATAAAAAGAAGCTTCAACCGTAAGGACGCGATTACCTTTAGCGGGATGGTGCTGCTGGTTGCAACGCTTGTTTTTGACGCATGGTGGCAGTCAATCAAACCGTCGATCACACGCAGCGGCATCGCTCCTGTCGGGATGTTCGCCTTTGTCCTGCTGCTGAAGATTGTGATGGATATCCGGCACGGCGAGGCAGAGGCGGCGCTTCTGGAAAGCCGCAGAACGGCGCAGACGCTGGAAAGACAGCAGACGATGCGGCAGACGTTCATGGCCGAGATTTCACATGAAATGAAAACACCGCTTACGATTATAAGCGGATACGCCCAGCGGATCCGGATGAAAAGCGACGATTACCGGCTGCCGGAGGAAGCGGTTCAGGAGCTGGATTATATAAAAAGCGAAACGCAGCGTCTTGGCATGCTGGTAGAACAGGTGCTTGACAATTCGGCAAAAGGACTCGACAAAGCGGCAATCGGAGACATGCCGGTGTGCGAAATTCTGGAGCGGATCCGGAAGCTGTCGGAACCGCTGCTGCAGAAGAACGGGAACGTACTGAAAACAGATGATGAGACACGGAACACATCCGTCAGCGGCAATATGGAAATGGTTCTGCAGGTACTTTTAAATTTCGTCGTGAATTCAAACCGGCATACATCCGGCGATACCATAACACTGACAGCATCCTCGCGGAATGACGGGTACATATGGTTTACGTTTGCCGACCACGGCAGCGGGATGAGTCAGGAGCAGAAGGACTATGCGTTTATCCGCGGCAGCAGCGGGGACGGGAAAACAGGTCTTGGTCTGCCGATCTGTCACGACATCATTCAGTCGATGGGCGGGAGAATCTATATCGAAAGTCAGGCGGGAGAAGGCACAGCCGTGTTTTTCAGCCTGAAAGAAGCAGAAGCAGCGGAGAAGGAGGAATAGGAATGCAGAAGATACTGCTTGTTGAAGACAATCCGCATATTATGAAAATCAACTGCGATACGCTGCAGGAAGCGGGCTATGAAACGGCAGAGGCAAGGAACATTTCCGAAGCCAGAAAAGTGCTGGGATCGGGGGATATCCAGCTGATTATCATGGATATCATGCTGCCGGACGGTGACGGCGTGCAGTTCTGCGGTGAAATCAAAAAAGAATGGCCTGTTCCGGTGCTTTTTCTGAGTGCGAAAAACGAAAATTCCGACATCGTAAACGGGCTTCGTGCAGGCGGTGACGATTACCTTACGAAGCCGTATGATCTGGAGATCATGGTGGCCAGAGTCGGCGCGCTGCTTCGCAGAAGCACAGCGGGCGCCGCGGGTGAAAGAATCGTATGCAGCGGCATTTCCTTCGACGTCCTTTCCATGCATGTCCGGATCGGAAACAGTGAGCTGGCGCTTTCGCACAGTGAATTTTCGGTGCTTCTCATTCTGGCGCAGCATGCAGGGAATCTTGTAAGAAAAGAAGATCTTTATGAAAAAGTATGGCATCAGAGAATAGAAGATGATTCCGGCGCGCTGTATAAAACGATGTCGCGTCTGAAAAAGCAGCTCGAAGGACAGGAGCAGTTCGCGGAGCTGGAAACGGTGAAGAACGCGGGGTATATCCTGAATATTGTAAAAAACTGATTTTTTTGTCAGAAACGTTTATAATTTTGACGCAGATGATAAAATGAGAATCAGATGAATACACGAAAGTGTTCTGATTCTCTTTTTTTACATGTAAAATTTCAAAATTAGTACTTTAGTACAATGCCAGAGTCATGCGAGACTAGTACAATATATCTGTAAAATAATCAAAAAATGCCTAATAGTCTGATAATATATGCATAATTGAATAATAGAATATTGAAACAGGAGGGGTCCTATTTGGAAGAGAACATTGGTAAACAGGACCATGGACGCCGCAAGTTCTGGGTGCGTCTGCTGGCGATCGTGCTGGCACTCTCCTTCCTGGGAACGGAATTGTTTGTCCGGTACGGAGAAGGTATTGCAGTCTCCGCTTCGGACAGTAAAATAAACAATACCACAGCTTCCGGATCGGCGGATACATCGTCGGGAGGGTTGAGCGTGACGACGGACGGGGTAGCGAGAATGGCTGCGGGGTACGCGTCATCCGGGGATTATGAGACGGCGGCACAGTATTACGGGGCCCTGATCGAAGCCGGGGAAACCAGCTATTACAAGGAGCGCGCGCAGTGCTATTACCAGCTGTCAGATTTTTCTGACATGCTTTCGGACTGCAAGAGCTTTCTGGCAGGCGGCGGAACGGACGATGACGGAACGGTCAGCCTGATGATGGCAGCAGCGTACATGCAGCAGCAGGATTACGCTGATGCGGAAACATCTCTTAAAAACTCAATAGCAGCCGGGTACGGTGATTCACAGCAATTGTATCTGCAGCTTGTCCGCTGTAATTTCGTACTTGGGGAGTATGATTCAGTCATAAAGAACGCGGATGGTGCTCTGGCGGCAGAAGCGCCGGGCAGTACATCGTCATCAGATACGCTGCAGAACAACGCGGAAATCCGGTATTACCGGGCAATCAGTTACGTAAATACGAATGATTACCAGAACGCCAAAACAGATCTGGAATACGTAATTGCCAATACTTCGGACGATTCCATACGAAGTTCGGCTTCGGATCTGCTTACTCAGATCAACAGTGCACTCGGTGCGGCATAAGGAACAGGGAGGACGAATATGGTGAAGAAACGGAGAAAACTTTTGCGGCAGGTTCTTGTGACCTTTGCTGCTATGTCATTTCTCGTGATGCTTCCGGCAGGCGGAGTATTTGCTGAAGATGCTGCCGGGGCGGGCGGCACAGCCGGGACAGCCGGGAGCGTTCAGGCGCTGGAAAGTCCTTCTTCGGAAGGAAACAGCAGCGTAGCCGCGCTGAGCGATGACACCGGAAGCGGTGATATCGAAGAAAGCACTGATCCTGCCATTCCGGACGGGTCTGCTTCGATTACGTCCAACGTCACGACGGACGGAAGCGGCACGCTGACCGAGAACGTGGCAGCCGGCAAGGAAGAAAGCTACGACAACGAAGGTACGACGACTACGACCGGAACAGACGGTACGACGACCGAGACGAAAGTCGAAGTCAACGCGATCCAGGAAGCAGTCGATGCCGCTCTGAAAACAGCGACAGCAAATACACAGTCTATGACAGTCACCGTCGATGAAGGAACGTATGACGGCGATCTTTCCGTTGCGACATCGAAACTTACCGATGGCGTAAAACTCAGCGATGATTTTGTTCTCTATATTCTGACCAAGGATTCCTATACCGTTGAAAACAACAAGCCGGTCATCACATCGGACGGAGCCGGCACGGCGACCCAGAACGGAAATATTAACGTCGACGGCATCAATGTTGTTCTCTCCGGCATCTACCTTTCCCTCAACAAAACACTCACAGTTAAAAACGCGACGGCAGTTGTATACGGAACGTCCAAGGCCGATACGATTTCGGCAACGCTTGACGGAACGTCGTCAGTGGATATTTATGCAGGAAAAGGGGACGACACGATTTCTGTTTCCGGAGCAAAAACGGCAGCCCCCGGAACGGGTACGAAAGTAAATCACGTAACCGTTAACGGCGAGGCAGGAAATGATGTCATCAATGTTGACGTTTCGGCAGGCAGCGCAGTCGCGGAAGTAACCGCGAAGGGCGGCGCAGGAACAGCGAACCGGATGAACGTAAGCGGAGCTCTTAAGAAAGACGGAACGAACAATGTATTCCAGAGCGGCACGGACGCGGTCTTCACACTGACGAACGGCAGCGGCAAGGAAATCAAAATCACGGCTTCCGATTTCGCACAGTTCACCGACAGTCTTACGAACAAGGCAAGCAAAGAGATCTCAGCTTCCGATATCGTAAACAGCACATACGAGGCGGACAGCTCCTTCACGAATTACACGTACGCACCGGACGGCGGCAAGATCGATGATCTGACCGTCACCGCCAAATCGGGCGTGACACTTCTTCTCACAAATCTGATCATCAGCGCAGGCAGCAAACTTACGATCGGCAATCTGGCAGCCGCGCTTTTCAATATCATCCTCAAGGCAAAAGACATCATTATCTCCGGAGCTGTTTCGGGAAAGAACATAACCATGACGGCAGCCGATGATGATTCGCTTTTCTCCATCGACGTTCCGAGCAATGCCTTGACGGACAAAATCGGAATCGGCGGCAAGTCCTATGATGTCAGTTTCTTCGACGTGGCAAGCTCGTCTTCGATTACGGTGAACGAGGGTGCATCGATCAACGCGTCGGGCGCGGTCATCATGACGGCGACGACGAGTCAGACACAGCCGATGGTTCCGCTCGTATCCGGAGCGAACGCGGTAAGCGTCAAAGTCGGTCAGGCGAAGATCGTGATCGACGGTGTGATCGTTGCGGCAGGTTCCGTAAGTGCGGCGGCAAATTCTACCATCGTTGTCGCGTCGGACAATTCCCTGCTTGCAAAATTATTCATTCCGATCGCAGTCACCGTCGTTGTCAATGACACGAGTGTCAAACTCGGAAGCAAGGGCAGCATCACATCGACGGACGGCAGCGTTTCTCTGACGGCGAAGTCGAATATCACGGCAGCCGCAAGTGCGACGACAGGAAAGATTCCGGTTTCCCTGGCAGTCAGTGTCGTAACAAATGACACGGCAGTCACCATACTTGGTTTCATCAAGTCAGCCGGAAGTACGACGGCAGACGCGAACGGCACTTCGACCGTGACGACGAAAGCAGCCAAAGGATCCGGTGACGGCGCGAGCAGCTTCGGCGGATTTTTCGCGGTGGCAGTTGTCCTTCAGGACGTGAGCGCATCCGTTGGCGGAGCCGGTTCGGTCGACGCGGCCGGAGCAGTCAACATAAACTCCACGGCAAAAGAAAATGTTACGACGACAGCGACCGCTGCTTCTCCTTCCGCTGCGGCAGGAGATACGAAGGGCGGTTCCTCTTCCGTCACCGATATTAAGAACGCGGCAGTTTCCATTCTCAAAAAAGTCATCGGACAGCAGCTTGCAAATTCCAATTCAGGTCTCGGCAAATTTGCGGCAGGCAAACTCGGTGTCGCAAACGATAAGCTTGACGGTACGGCAGGCAATGCCATTACATGTGACGCGACGTCGAACGGTACCCTTACCGCTCCGGCCAAGGCAGAAAAAGATACAAACGTTACGGTGACGGCAGCTCCGTCCGAGGGATATGAGCTGACCGCTCTCACCTATACGTATCTTCCGGCAGGGCAAAAAGCATACGTGACGAAGAACATCGATATTTCCAAGGGCGGCACGAGCTTTACATTCACGATGCCGGACGCGGCAGTCACACTGACCTCCGTTTTCTCCAAGAAGGCAGCAGGTTCCTCCGACGAGGATACAGGAATCGGCGATCTTTTTAACGGCGAAGATAATTCCGAACCGGGAGTCGACGGACTGATCAACGATGCCGGAAGCGGCACGGAAAAAGGATCGGGAAATCGTGCGGAAGCCGGAAGTACCGGTGCTTATACGATCACGTTCGAGGATACGCAGGGCGGGTACTTACTGTGCAATGTGAAATCCGCAGATGCCGGCAAGGAAATCGTTCTTACCGTCAACCCGGCTAAGGATTATCAGCTGAAAGCCAATTCGCTTACGGCAACCTCATCATTCGAAGGCAGAACGGTTACCGATATCGTGACACCGAACGATGCAGGGGAATACGTCTTTACGATGTTAAAGGGCAACGTTTCCTTCAAGGCGGCATGGGAACAGCAGACAGGCACAACGACCAAGACATCTTCCTCTCAGACATCCGGTGCGCTGGCAGTTACCGTTTCCAAGAATACAAATAAAGCATATATCGATACGACCGGTTCCGTTTCTTCTCTCGGGAAGCTTTCGCTTAAGGCCATGGCAGTGACGAGCGCAGTGACGAACGCCGACGGTTCTGCGGTCGACGCGGCCGAGGCAGCGGCTGCTGCGGATAAAGCAGTCCAGGCGACGGATGTCGATCAGATCACATATGGACAGAAGAAAGGAATCGTAACGATTCCTGCTACGACAAACGGAACGATCACGATCGCTTCGACGAGTGACCCGGCAGTCGGTTCTTCGGTTGCTTTTACCGTAAAGCCGCGGGAAGGCTACATTCTTGACACAGCAACTCTGAAAGCAGTCATGACCTTTACGTATCTTGACGAGAACGATGCGAAACAGACCGCGACAAGGACATTCCTCTTCAAGACCGGAGCAGATTACGAGATCGGACTTGACGCAAAGACCGGCAACTATTTCTTTAAGATCGCACTCAAGGATACAGAAGGACTTACACTCGGTTCCGATACAGCGATCGTGCTTTCCGCTTCTTTCCTTGCAGATCCTCATACGGTTACACTGGAGGTCTCCAAAGATACTGCGAACAAGACGAACGGAACGGCATCCTGCACAACGACGAGCGCGAAGGTCGGAGAAGAAGTAACGGTTACGGCAGCGCCGGAGGCCGGTTACAAGACGACCTTCAAGTTCACCGACGCAAGTAATAAAGTCATCGACTCCATGACAGCGACGGAAGGAGAAGACAATAACTGGACGTTTACGATGGGTTCCGTGAATGTAAAAGTCACGGTTGCTTTCGTACAGAAAGCATATACCGTTACTGCCTCCGTTGCGGATTCCCTTCCGGCGGATTATGTGAGTCTTTCCGATACACGTGCTGATGAAGGTGATGTTGTTACACTGAAAGTTACCGATACCGCGAGGACGGCAGGCAAGACTTTAAGTTCTGTAACGGCGAAGGCAGGGACGACAGAAATCACCGTTACGAAGAACACTGCCGGTGATTATGAATTTACCATACCGGCGAAGCTGGCAGCAGGAACTGCGATCTCCGTGACGGCGACATTCGGTGAAAAGAAATATACCGTTACCGTGAATTCTTCCTTGAACGGAACCGTAACGACGGCAGCCAAGGCAGACAGTCTTGACACCTTGTATTTCACAGTCACACCGTCGAGCGGCTATAAACTGAAAGAGAATACTCTGAAAGTCACGACCGTGAACGGCAGCGTGACGGCGACCCATGTCGTAGAAAAGAACAGCGACGGTAAATACGTCTTTAAACTTCCGATCCTTGACAAGGATGACGCGACGATCACCGTTTCCGCAGAATTCGCGACCGACCTTACGAATGGCGGCACGACGAAAGCGTTGAGTCTCGGTGTCGGCGTGGCAGTTGCCGTGACAAAGTTTTCGAATGAAGCTTATATCAAGCAGGGAACGATTACGGCGAACGGTCTTTCCGTTACCGCATTGTCCGGCAGCGATTCCGCGAAGGTTACATCCAGTGCTTCTTCTTCCGCAGGATATTCTGCAGGCTCCATCGGGATCGGCGGAGCCGTTACCGTACATATTGTAAAAGCAGTGACACGTGCCCTGATCGGCGCGGACGCTGTCCTCAATCTGCTTGGCGGATCACTTGGCGTAACGGCTAAGGAATATGATGATTTCAAGACGGTTGCATCTTCAGTCAGCACAGCCTCCGGCAAAGTCGGAGTCGGTGCCGGCATCGCAGTTGCAGTCATCGGAGTCGATGTCCTTTCGGCAGTCGACAAGGGAACGAAGATCGTTCTCGGATCCGGTGATTTGGACAGCATCGATATTGATGCGGAGCAGACAGGCAGCGAGACGATCAGTGCCAAGGCAGGGTCGGCAGGCGGCATTTCCGTGACGCCGGTTCTGGCACTCGATGTTTCCGGTGTCAGCGTTGAAGCATATCTCGGCGAGAGTCCGGATCATGTCGGGCTTTCCGTATCGGGAGATGTAAACGTTACTTCTATTAATAAGATGGCACGTCAGATGGCGGCCAATGCATCCGCGGCAGGCGGGAATGTCGGGGTCGGCGGTTCCTTCGGAATCTCGATCGCAAACGACAGCAGCCGCAGCTCGATGCGGAGAAGCATTCTCAAATCCACAAATGTAAAGGTGAACTCCACCTCTTCCAGTACGATGAAGTCAACGGTGCGTGCCGGTGCGAACGGTGCTGCGGCGAAGGAAAGCGAAACGGCTTCTTCCGGATCCGGCGGCACATCGGGCGGCAGTGATTCCGGCTCGTCAGACGGGGAGGCAGACGCCCAGGCCGATAAAGGAATTTCAGCCGGTTCGAAGCTGTCGACAAATGTCGGCACAAAGAATACAAACAGCGGCGCGGTAGGTGGTCTTTCGAAGGATCGTCAGAAAGGTCAGACGACGGAAGGAAGCATTCAGGTCGCAGCTGGTTTTGTTCTTAATATCCAGTCCAACAAGTCGGAAGCTTACATCGCCGGCGATATTTCCGTGAAGGCAAGCGACACGGTCAGCGTGATCTCACTTGCCGAGACGGACGGCGTGATCAGTGCCAACGCAAGTGCGACACATGCCAAGACCGGTGTCGGTGTTGCGATCGCGATCAATATCGTAAGCTACCAGAATCTGGCGCATATCGATGACGCTTCTGTCGATGCTGCCAACTTAACGGTCAAGGCCGATATGATCCCGCAGAAGGAAAGCGATTCGTCCGATTCTTCTTCCACAGGTTCGTCATCGGATCCTTCACCTCTTGAAACACTTCTGCAGAAAGCCTTTTCTTCTATATTTAATGAGCTGATTGACAAGATGGGTCTTGGCAGTCTGTTTGCCGTGAAAGCAACAGAAGGCACGACGATGTCTGACTTCCTCACGACGCTGATGAGCAGCATGCTGACAGACGCCGCAAATACTCTGCTTTCCGGAACAGGCCTTGAGAAGCTTCTTTCCACAAAGCTTGACGAAGAGCTTGCTGCCTGCATCGAGAAGCTGCCGGCGAATTTGAAGGCGGGCGTTACCACAGAAGTACAGACGACACTGAAGAACGCGATTCTTTCCCAGCTTGCCGATAAGCTTAAAAACTTCGACAAATCATTCTTCAACAAAAACGCAGACAAGAACACCCCGAAGGACGAGAGCGGCAACGCCGGAACAACATCGGATACCGATGCGGCCAATACGGTTGCAACGTCTTATGACGCAACGCTTCAGACGATGGCCAGCAATATTGTCAATGACTTGTTTGGAAACTTAATCGACGTCAATTCGCTGATGTCCTTCTTCCAGCAGGGCGCGGCAGACAAGCTGCTTGCCAATGCACAGACGGCACTCGCGAATATGGGCAAGGCACTTACGACGGCGGCACTCGATGCCATTACATACTGGTGCGGCACGAAGCTTGAGCCGGAGAAAAAGGTGCCGACGAACGATATCACCACAACGGCGATCGCCGGAGCCGGAGCGTCGAATGTCGGCGTGGCGGGAAGCGCGGCCATTGCAGTCGTAAACGGAACATCGAAAGCATACATTTCATCGGTTGATGACAGCAGCAAATACCCGATCAAGGTCACCGGCAATCTGGCGATCTATTCGAAGACGGTACAGGCAGAAGAAACAACATCCACCTCTTCCGTGACGGCAGACGGTTCACCGGACAAAAATCTAGCGGCCGGCGCGAGCGATACAGCGGATAACGGAGAAGGCACAGGCGGCGGCAGTACCGATGAGCAGACTGGAGAAGATTCGACTGACAGTGTGATCAAGATCGACAAGCTCTCTCACGGCAAGATCACGTTTGAGAAGAACGGCAAGACGGTTGAACTGACGGTTACACCGAACAAGGGCTATACCATCCAACCGAATACCGTTACGGCTACAATTAAAAACAGTGACGGAACGACGGTCAAGACGATCCCGGTCGTAGTCCTTCTCGGTACGTACAATTTCAATATTCCGACGCTTGCAGCGGGGCAGACGATTCTCGTTACGGCACAGTTTGACGGAAAAGCTTCTTATACTATAACAGCAGATCCGGCTGTCACCGTTACGACGGAAGGCGGCGGAACAACAGCAGCCGAAGGCGAACGCATAACAGCGGCCGTCAAGGTCCCGACAGGCAAAAAAGTAGCGACGATCACTTATACGAAAGCAGAAGGGGCGGGTACGAAGCAGATAGCTTTGACGCTCGATAATGCCAATACGAATACATATGTCTTCTTTATGCCGGCAAACAATGTCACCATTGCCGTCACATTTGCAGATTCAACAGGAGCGCAGCAGGCAGTAAGCAGCAGCGGTGCGAGCGTCGGTGTCGGTGCGGCTTTCTCCTTCACGTATTCCAAGATTACTGCGGAAGCCGGAATTGGAGCAAATCGTTCCGTTACGGCAGGAACAGCAGACATTACGGCGGAAGCGGATCATAATGCGGAGACCGTAACGGCAGCCGGAACAGATCCGGTCAAGACAGATACAAGCACAACGACAACAACGCCTCCGAGCACGACCGGAATTTCGATCGACGCGTCCGCGGCTGTGAACGTTCTCAAAAATACAGTTCGCGCATACGTGGAAACCGGCGCGATTCTTACGACGACCGGCAGTGATACAATAACGGTTTCGGAAAAGACAGCGATCGATGACGCGGTCATGACGAATTTCCGCCTCGCGGCTATCGAGCAGGGCAAGACGCTCACACATGCGAGCTGCTTTGCATGCGGAAGCCAGGCAGCGGTCGGCGCGGCAGTCACGGTCAATATCGTTGATTCCAAAGTAGATGCGGACTTCCTTGGGACAGGAAATATAAACGGCAGTGCATATATCAAGGCATATACGTTCAACAAGGACGACAGCAAGTCTCTTGCTTCCGCTATGGGCGCCGATATGCAGCGGTATATCGACAAACTCAACAAGACAGCCGGAACGACGGAAAAAGATGCGAATAGTATCGCAGACGGCACGGCACAGCAGGACGCGGCAAATAAAAAAGGAACGTCAAACGAGAAGAACGGTACGGCAGGCAATATCAATAATAATCTGGACAACAACTCCAACAGTGAGAGCGGATCAGAACCGAAAGGTGCCAGCAACAATCTGTCGCTTTCCCAGAATGCGATCCGTACCCAGGACACGAAGACCGAGGGAACAGATAAGACAAACGATACGACAAAGGCAGGAAATAATGCGGCCGGACAGAACATCGGAAACACGAAGGCCGGAAACGGGAACACGACCGGTGTATCCGGAAACAGCGGCACGACACAGTCGAGCTCCGTACAGGTAGCGGCAGCGGTTGCCCTGAATATCACGAATCATATCGCAGAAGTCAACTTAAACGGCGCGCTGACAGCAAAGAATGTGACGGCGCTCGCAAAGAACGCCGGAAACTTCCGTACGCTCGCGACCGGAGCGGCAGTCAGCCAGGCAGCCGGATCGAACAGCGTAGCGGCAGCTGTGGCAATTTCTCTGAATAAGAATAAATCGCATGTATTCGTAACCGGAACAGTCACGACAGCAGCGGACGGAACGGAGACGTTTGACGCGGAGCTAACCCAGAACATGGATGACAACTACCGCGGTTATCTCGGAGCCCAGGCAATTGCGGGCGCGAGCACCGGGACGGGCGGGTCGGTATGCGTAGCAGGTGCCGTTTCCATCATCGTATCGAAGGCCGAAACGCAGGTACTGATCCAGGACGGCACAGTACTTACGGGCGGTGCGATCGTGATCGACGCATCCGACAAGAGCAAGCTGGCTGTAAGGGCCGGCGGCATCAGTGCTTCAAAGGGTGTAGCTGCAGGCGTAGGTGCTTCCTTCGCACTTGTATACGCGCACAACGCGGTACTTGCACAGATCAAAGACAATGTGAAGGTTACAGGAACCTCCTTCACACTAACGGCAGAAAAGAAACGTGTCGACTTCTCCGATTATTCGAATCAGTTCGGACTCGACAAGCTGATCACATCTTCAAACAAGGATGATGCGAATAAGATCGACCCGAGCAAGGAAGGTCTCGTTCATCTTACAAAAGACAGCAGTACGAATTCTTACAGTGTGAAGATCAACATCAGCACAGATCGTTTCCTGAATTCCATCGATCTGCTGAACTTCCTGTCTTCCGTAAACTATTACGCGGAAGCGATCGCCGGCTCGATCACCACAGCGGGAACGACCCAGGCAGCTGTCGGCGGTGCGGTGGCGATGATCTTCATCTATACAACAACACAGGCACTGATCGGAAAAGGTGTTACGATCGACACGACAGGGGATGTGAATGTCAAGGCTTCCGAGGATACGACATCGCGTATCATCGCGGGTGCTCTTACGGCAGGCAATTCCAAGGTCGGCGTAGGTCTTACGATTGGATTCCTCTATGACAACGGTGTCGTAGAAACGAATATCAGTGACGACGACAAGGATAACGGCGCGGCGGCTGTGATCACGGCAGGCGGCAGCTATACACAGAGCGCATCATCGAAAAATGAAAACCTCGTTATTACGGCGGCGGCATCCGGATCTCCGAGCGGCAACAATGTCGGCGGCGCGATCGATGCGATCGCTTCCAGTCATACTGTGAAATCAACGGTCGGGCAATCCGTCATCATTACATCATCAGGCGATATGGCAGTCACATCATCTCTCGATGATTTTCTGCTTCTCGCTTCGCTTTCCGTAGCGGCAGCAGGCGGCCAGGTCGCAGTAGGCGGCACACTGGCAGTTACCGTTGCGCAGAATGAAGTAACGACGGAGATCAAGAACAACGCGAAGCTTACAAGCACAAACGGAGCCGCGGCAATAGGTGCAGCTTCCAAAGAACGGCTGATCGGCGCGATGGCATCCGCCTCGGCATCCAACGGAGTCGGCGTCGCAGGAACGCTCTGTGTGATCATAGCATCCTCGAAGGTGCTTTCTCAGGTCGATGATAATGTTACGATCGAAGCACAGAAGGATATAACGGTCAGCGCAGACAGTGACACGCGCATGTTCATTCCGGTCATGGCACTTTCCGTGGCGACAAACGTGGCAGTCGGAGCAACCGTAAATGTCAATGTTTTCTCAGGCTCTGCAGCGGCAAAGGTTGGCTCCTGCATCCTGAAATCGAATAAAGGCAGTATTATCATAAGCTCTTACGCGAAGAACTGGGTTCTGATGCTCACGATGGCGGCAGGCGCTTCCTCAGATACGGCAATTTCAGGCGCTATCGCGGTCGCGGTCGGATCGAGCACGGTTTCCTCGTCAGTCGGCAATGGAGCAAAACTTACGGCATATGAGTCGATCGGCGTACTTTCCGATCTCGATTCGAACATTTATCTTGTGGCAGGAAATCTCGCGGGCGGCGGCACAGCAGGTGTCGGCGCGGCGATCCCGACGACGGTGCTCAAAAACACAGTGACCGTCTGGGTAGGAGACGGTGCTGAGCTTGTCGCGTATGCCACGACACCGCTTGCAAGCGGAGGCGGAATTCTTACAGGTCTTAACCGTGGTACAAGACGAAGCGGCATCGTGCTTCTTGCGACGGCAGACAATGATGTGATCCAGATCGCGGTATCGGGCGCAGCGGCGGGAACCGCCGGTGTAGCCGGTGTGATCGATACACTCGTAATCCGCAACAAAGTAACGTCCAGGACAGGATCCGGAGCGAAGCTTACGTCAGGAACGAAAGACGCGTCCGGCAATGCTCTCACGTCAGGAGAAGCGGCAATCGAGGCTTCCGATACCTCTGCGATCATCGATGTGGCAGGCAGCCTTGGAGTCGGCGGCACGGCAGGCGTCGGAGCAACCGTTGTGGTTCTCGTGTTCACAAAGGACGTCGAGGCAGAGACAGGTGACGGTACCTCAATAGACGCGGCCGGAGATGTGAACGTCAAAGCAGCAAGCAGCGACGACCTCTATCTCATAGCAGTCACGTTCGCAGCCAGCGGAACAGCCGGCGTCGCGGGCGGTATCAATACACTTGTTGCAAAGAATAAAACGCTGGCAGTCCTTTCCGGAACGGTCAAGGCTGGCGGTGCTGTAACGGTATCCGCATCCGGCAAGACGACGTTTGTAAACGCGGCTGCTGCGGGCGCCATAGGCGGAACTGCAGGTGTGACAGGCATCATCGTTGTCTCTTACTTCTATAGTGATACAGAAGCATATGCAAAAGCAAATACGAATGTTACAGCGTCAGGCAACATCAGCTTCACGGCAGAATCCAAAGAATTTGTCACAAGCGACGCGGCCGGCGGTTCCTTCGGCATATCGGGCGCGGGTGCAGGCGGAACGTTCGATATCCTGGTCACAAAAGTCAAAACAGAAGCGTATACGCTTACAAATGTAACACTCACAAGCAAAAACGGAGATATTACGATCAGTGCGTCGGATGAATATCAGGTGCTCGCAATCGCGGCGACAGTAGCCGGCGGACTTTACGCGGGTGTCGGAATTACGGCGCTTGTATCGATTTCCTACAATACGGTGCTTGCGGAAATCGGAACCAGCAATTCCATAACAGCGGAAAAAGGCTCTGTCAATGTTACGGCATCGAGCAACCGCACAGTTCAGTCGTACGTGGCTTCTGTAGCAGGAGGCGCGGCAGGTGTGGCAGCTTCCATATCCGTAGTTGTGATCGGAAGCAAGATGCAGCAGGATGCGGCGGATGCCATCACCGGAAATGGCTCAGACGGTGATACGAAAGATCATGTCATGGCTTCTCAGAAATCGGTCGACACCGCATTCTCGACAGGCAATCAGACAGCGCTTGCCAGCAGTGACAAGCCTGGCGATGATCTCGGAAACCTGATGGCAGGTGACGGGGACAATGCCAAGAGTCTTGATGAAAAGAAAAATTCAGACGGAACAACTTCCAGCAAGTACAACGATTACGGACAGACATCCGGCAAGACAGATACAGAGAAACATCCGGTAACCGACTCCAGCGGCATGAATGATACGCTGTATGATGATACGGACAGCACGGATTCCAGGACAGCATCGAAAGGAAGCGGCGGCACGTCGACGGCTTCGGTTTCGCTTTCGGACGCGACACAGGCGATCGTTTCGACAGGATCGACCATTACGGCAGGGAAAGATATCAAGGTTACAGCAGCCGATACACTGGCGGCGGAAATGATTGCAGGCTCCGTCGGAGCAGGTGTGGCCGGCATCGGCGCAGGAATCAGCGTTGCGACGCTTTATTCCAATGTACTGGCGGTCGTCCAGTCGGGAACGACGCTTTCGGCAGGCGGAAACATCAATGTTGCCGCATCTTCCGGAGCAAATGCACCGAAGAGCGTTATCACAGGAAGCAATGCAGCAGATAAAACGACGAATGAGACAGCCACAGACAAGTCTGACGGCGCTTCAAAAGCAAGAGCTCAGGCAAATACGAGCCTTGCCAGCCAGGATTCCAACACGAAGACATCATCATCCACGATCTGCCTGATCTCTATAACAGGCGCCGGCGGGATGGTCGGTGTCGGCGTGGCGGCAGCCGCGCTCGTGGTATTCTCGAATGCGAAAGCACTTATGGCAGGCAATATCACGCAGGCTTCTGATGTTACGGTAAAAGGCACGATGAATTTCGGCGAAGTCCTTGCGGTCACCGCAGCAGCAGGCGGCGGCGCGGTCGGCGTCAATGTGTCGGCAGCGATCACCTATTTCCAGGGTGTGCTGGAGGCAGGAATCAGCCAGAATGCCAATATCTCGAATGTAAGCGGAACAATCAAGGTTACGACCGGAGGCGAGTCCAACGCGACAGCGGCAGCCGGTGCCGCAGGAATGGCCGGTGTGGTGGCCGTGAACGGCGGTATGACATTCGTCATCAACCGGACATCGGTCAGGACATATATCGGTCAGGGCGTAACGGTCAACGCACCGAATGCCGCAGTCAATGTTTCTTCCGACTATACGGCAGATGCGACAGCGTGGATCATAAGCGCGTCGGTCGGCGGCGTGGCAGTCGGCGTAACGATCGCCATTGCGATCAATCATCCGGAATCTTATACATTTATCGGAGCAGATCCGACCGTTGCTGCGAATGAAACAAAGATCGGAACGATTACGGTAAAGACGATCGATGTGAGCGGAATTCTGCGCGGCGATACAAAAGTCGTCGGGATCGGTGTCACAGGAGGATCAGTCGCGGTCAACGGTGCGGTAGCACTTGGCTTCAACCGCATGGTCAACAAGGCCGGAATCGGACGCATCAATGTGAAGGATACGGATACGATTACGATTTACGGTAATATCTTCGGCAATACAATCGTTCGATCCTACTCTGTTGTCGGCGGATATATAGCAGTCGGCGCGACCGTAGCACTCGCACAGATCAAGAGTACGAACGAAGCATACTTTGACGCTTCGGATTCCGCTTCATCCGGAATCAAAAACCTATACGTATACGCAGGAAAGAACACGAGCAGTACCATCAATGATATTTATCGTTCAACGGCACGTGTAACGGTTATCACCGGTTCCGCAGGCGCGTTGGCGGTGGCACTCAACTTCGCGATCGCTCTGAACGAGTCGGAAAACAACGCAGTCATAAAAGGCACGAAAGTCAATGAAACGGACGGACTGAGCGCTTCCGGCGTCACCGTCAGCGCGTATGGAAAGACGGTTTCGGAAGCCGCGATCCTGGCGATGAGCATCGGCAAGGTAAGTCTTAACGTTTCGATGTCC
>Ga0163159_1001457_pt1 | contig 22756 bp, 8 predicted proteins | sample BioMet9_FD_108702 | JGI IMG/M metagenome (GOLD analysis project Ga0163159, IMG submission 108702) | Microbial communities from bioreactor (seeded with sewage sludge) at Lawrence Berkeley National Lab, California, USA - Biofuel... | ecosystem: Engineered > Bioreactor > Anaerobic > Unclassified ... | reverse complement strand
GCTCTGACGGAACAGGACGTGAGGCTGATTGCCGGGGCGAGGCAGAATACGCTGAAGGAGCAGAGGCGGGTTGAAATCGGCGAGAGTATACTTCCGAAAATCATTTTCGAGTTCTGCGATTCCGCCTACATAAATCAGAGCAGCTACAGGGATACGATCATCCGGCTGCAGGACATTTTTTTCCTGTATAAAAACGAAACGCAGGATGAAATTACGGATGACGAGCTGCTTCATTTCATGAAGGAGCAGTTCGAAACCGTCTGCTCCGGCGATCTTGACTATCTGGAAAGTACCTGCCTTTCCGCGTTTGCACAGGCAATCCGGGCAGGGTACCGCGGTTACTGCGGGTCGGACGGATACAGCGAGTACACGAAGCTCGACGCGGTGCCGCGCTGGGACTATGAACTGTATCATCAGGCACTGAAGGAGCTGCTTGGAGAATAGGAGTGACATCATGAGATATAAAATGGAGGAGCTGCTGCCGGTTGTGGAAAGCCTTATAAGAAAATACGCCGGCTGGGAGCATTCCTCCGTGACGTATGAAAAGGCAGAGCAGCTGATGGGAGCCGTGGTCTACTGCATTCAGGAGTATGAATCGGCCGGGGAAAGCAGTCTGGTGCCGGAAAAAAGAATTTCTGCTCCGGATGCTTATGAATCAGGGTATGAACTTGTGGCGCAAAAAGCCAAAAAAGCCGTGGCGCTGTACAACGAAACATCTGAGACGTTTCAGTGCTGCGGAATACGCTGTTTAAACGATACCTTCCGGGAGGGCATTCCGGAATTCTTCCAGCGGTACGATCCGCGCTTTGACCCGCAGAATACGATTCTGACCCTGGATTATCCGGTGCTTGAAAACCTGCAGGATAAGAATGGAATCGACCGTATTTACGCTTATCTGGAATGTATCGCGCTGGAGCAGAGGCTGCTGCGGCGTTTTCCGTATGAAACGGTGACAGGGATTCTGAAGGCGTACCATAATCAGTATGAGGAGCTGTTTGAGAACATCTGCCATATCGTACTGATGGATTTCACGGGGAGACAGATGAACGTGAGGAATGCGGACATCCGGGCAGCGCAGGACGTGCTCAGGACGTTTGTCGTGCAGTACGCGGATAATGACGCGGAAATACTGGAATATCTGATGAACGATGCTTCCGATATTCTGGCGTACGTGCATATTAAAACAGCCCCGGAAACACCGGATGAATCCGGTATCTCCGGGGCTGTCCGCCGAAGAGTATGATTGACAGAGCTGCCGCTTTTATTTCTGGCCGGCGGCAGTGCATTCATTGACCCAGCTGATGAAGTTGGCCGTGCTGTCGCCGGTACGTTCGGCTGTTGTGTGGCCAAGCCCCCAGACAGAAGCAAAGTCGACGTCCTTAACATTGCTGTTGCTCTGAAGCGCCAGTGCCAGATTGGCTTCCACCGTAAGGGCGGTGTCGGTCTGATCGATGCCGGTCCGGATACGCCAGTATTTCGCAACTGTTGACGAACCATATCCATCATAATAGCTGCTGAGGAAGTACATCGGGTTGTACATATCCACTCTTGTCTGTACAGAGGTGCCGAGAATGTCTGATGCAGCAAGGTCACTGGAATAGTCGCTCACATAGGAAGCGTTCCAGTCGCTGTACTGCGCGTATTTGTCCGCGTTTTCCTTAAGCAGGTCTGCCAGGGTGGAATCAAAATGGGAAGTGGCACTGATGCCGTCTCCGAAAACGCTGTTCTCTCCTTGTCCGCGGTCGATTTCATCGAACGCGCCGAGGCTCTTCGTGGCATTCTTGCAGTGCTCGACAAACGCTTCCACGCTCGTGACAGTGGCTTTGCCTGTCGCAGAGTCGTATGTGATCCATTCGGTATCGGAGTTCAGGGAATCAATGTAATCCTGAACCGTTTCATATGTAGTTCCGGAAGCAGCAGTACCCGTGGTGCTCTGGCCGGCGTCCGGCATCTGTCCGCCGGAAGAAGCCTGGCTGCTGTCACGCACCGGTCTGCCGGAAGCTGCCGCGTCGCCGGAGACTGCCGCGCCGCCGGAGGCAGCTGCCCCGTTTCCGAATGTACCGTTGGAACCGCCAGGATAAGTGGTCTGACTGGAGGGCGTGTACGGGAATGTTGTGTCGGCGAGGAAATTGTTCAGGGACGTCTCAATTTCAGAGAGAATAAAATCGTAATAGGAACCGGACTGGTATATGCCGGAAGAGGATTCTGCCAGTGTAAGCGTTTTTCCGTTCTGTGTAAGTCCAAGGGAATTGATATAATCGGCATACGCTGACGCCAGATCCTCCGACAGGGCGGATCCAAAGCTTGTATCAGCTCTTGCGCCGGCCGACGCAAACTGTCCCATCATCCATTCGTACGCTTCGTCCGCGTAATCGAGGCTCGTGATCGGGCACCAGCACATGGAGCCTGCAACCGCGTCACTGATGGCGGAACCGTCTGCTGAAGTCATCGCGGCACCGATGCTTTCGAGGTACGGGGTATAGAGGCTGCTGTCGCCTGTCGAGCCGACAAGGGCGCTCTGCGCACCGCCGCCGCTCATGCCAAAGGTAAACACATTGTCTGAACTGCCCGGAATAAGAGATGAATTGAGCCTGTAATACCGGATGGCTGCCTTGATATCTGTAACGCCCCATGGCGCGCCGCCGCTCGCGGTGGAAGTGCCTGAAGCGGATGATGTGCTGCCCATACTTGTCTGGCGGCCGCGGATGCCGGGCTGCAGGTAGACGAAGCCGGCCTGCATATAGGAAGAAATATCATTGTAGCTGTATGCGGTAGGGGCAGGTGAGGAAGCATAGCCGGGGGTGTTCACGGGAATGACCACAGGCGCGCTTTCCGCCGTATAGCCGGATAAGGATCCGGAACCATTTACCGTACATGTATACGTTCCGTCGGAATTCTTTGTCCCGGTCATATATTCGCCGGGAACGTATATGCCCATCGTTTCGTAAGCCGTATCTGCCGGCGTCGAGCAATACTGTACACCGATCTGCCAGTAGACATTGCTGTCACTGTCGTAGTTCCATTTCGAATGATCGAAGGCAAGCGAAGAGGTGCTGCTTTTTTCCTCCGAAGCAGAGCCGGATGATGATGTACTCCCGGAAGAGGATGAACTGCCGCAGGCACACAATGCGGCCGTTATGGCTGCAGTCAGCGCCAGCGATAAAAACCTGTGCATTTTTTCATTTGTCGTACTCCTTATAAAAAAAGTGATATCATTAACCAGCTGATGATATCACTTTTTTGTAATATATTCTCCGAAAACAAAACGCAGATTTTACGCAAAATTCCCGCAGCGTACGGATACCATATGTCAGGAGGCCGGAGTGTTCTGCGGGAAATGCAGTTCAAAACGGCCGCCGGGGCCGGGATACGCGGTGACGCTGCCGCCGTCGTCCGTGACGGATATCTGTATTCCGGATTCCCCGGCATGACAGCTCAATGTTACCTGCGCTGCGGCGTAGCGCAGTGCATTTGCAAGCAAATTGCTGATCGCGCGGGAAATCTGGTTTTCATTATAAGTAAACAGTACCGGCTGCTCATCAAAATCGTAATCGATCCGGATTCCATTCTGCTTCGCCAGGGCTGCAAGCTCATCGGCACAGACGGCGGCTGTTTCCCGCAGATCGTTTGTCTGGGTCTTCTCCGGCGCGGACTCCCGATCCATGCGGGACAGATACAGAAGATCTTCCACCATTCTGCTGAGCCGGTCTGTTTCAGAGATGATTACGGCACCGGATTTCACGGGATCCATAACGCCGCAGCAGATGCCTTCCGAGTAGCACCGTATGGACATCAAAGGTGTCCGGAGCTCATGCGAAACATTCTGAAAAAAATTCCGCTGATCCTTGTCGAATTCATCCAGCTTTTCCGCTGATTTATTCATGGAATCCGCCAGCTCACAAAACTCTGTGTCCCGGAATTTCAGGTCCCGTCTTTGAAAATCACCGCGGCCGATATCTTCGGCGAATGCGGAAAGTGCTTTGACCGGCTCCGTCACCGTCCTGGTGATTGCGGCGGAAACGGCCAGCGATATCAGCATGGCGGCCGCCATGATTACGGCCAGAGCGGTATTTATCACGCGGCCGAGCGCTCTGGCACCCGTTACGTTCACCGCGAAAACCATATACCGGCCGTCCAGCACCGGATCGGCTATGGATGAGACATAATATTCACCGGAGGCCGTTTTTACATGGACATACTTTGCACCGTCGAGGTTTACAGCTGCCTTTCTGAGGGATGACGCGACCGCGGACAGCTCCGTTCCATCGTCGCTTTTGTCGTAGTCGGTGACGGTATACGCATCGTCCATATTGAAAATTTCGGCTTCTGTGCGGATCTGATTTTTCAGGATATGCGTAAGATTCGGAAGGGGAGCACCGTCGATTCCCGTTCTGACGCCGGTACTGCCGCGGTCTTCCGTGACATAATCATTCATAGCGGCGGAAATGGTGTCAAGCTGATTCCGGACATCTGCATTGATGTAATGGATGAAAAACAGGTTGAAGGCCAGAAAAATACAAGCTGACACGGCGGCCAGCAGAGCGAGCTGCTGCAGGAATATCCGGGATCCGATGTGATGTTTCCGTTCCTTCACGTTTATTCACCATCCTTCAAACGGAAGCCGAAGCCCCAGACGGTTTCGATCGTTACGCTGCTTGCGTCGAGCTTCCTGCGCAGCCGCCGTACGGTATCGTCTGTAGCACGTATTTCAATGTCGGCGTCAGGTTTATTTCATCCGTACCGACGGTAACACGTTTTGCCCGCCGGTCCGCCGTTATATCACCGAAACGGAGCGGAACCGTCTCTAACGGAGCAGCCAGCCGCCGCTTCTCAAATTCGATGCGCCGGAATATGGCTTTTACGCGCATGACAAGAGCGGTCGGTGAAAAAGGCTTCGTAAAGTAATCATCGTTTCCCAGACTGATGCCTCGGACATAGTCCAGGTCAGAGTCACGGGCTGTCAGCATGATGACAGGCACAGTGCTGATTTCCCGGATTCTGGCGCAGATAGTAAAACCGTCCGGTCCCGGCATCATAATATCCAGAATCAGCAGATCGGCCGGTTCCCGCTGAAACTGCGCGAGCAGCGTTTCCCCGTCCGGAAAAGCGGAAACAGAATACCCTTCGTTTTCAAGGAAAACCTTGATCGCTTCGCGGATATTGCTGTCGTCATCCGCGATATAAATCCGTTTTGCATTCATATAATACAACACTCCTGTTTTTATCGTGAATCGGGATATGTGATTTTTTTTCAGTATACGCTCTGCCGGATGGACGAGTCAAGCGACGGGTACAAATCGTATCCGGAAGGCGGAAAAAAATTGTAATTGCCACACATTGCAATACGGCTGTGGCTGTGATATATTGGAAATACAATAGTTATATTTTCAGTTATTGAAGGTTATCACTTTATTTACGGAAATTATCGTATTAATAATTCTAATAACTGCACATCATAATACGAGGTGGTCTATGAATCCCGATATATATAGAAAGCTGCCGGACCTGGGCAGTGACTGCGGCACCATGGAAATTGACGATCATGTACTTTCAATGATCAGGCGTACAAATCCGGAAGATTATGCTGTTTATCGTGTTGAAAACAATACGCTTCATACCCTTCTGCGCTCATCGGGCCTTCCTGCGCTGTCCGGCATGACGCCGGAGGAGTACAACGCACTTACGGAACAAGACGCGGCCGCTATCGTACTGGGGTCTGACAGGGCACTTGTGTCTGCAAAGCTTGCGGAGATTCTCAAAAGCGCGGACGAATCAGCCAGCTTCACGCTGACATACCGCATTATCCATAAAACTAACGGATTCATATGGGTCAGGGCAAAGTCATGCATAATCGGCATAAGCTGCGGCGCGCCGGTGCTTATGGTTTACTTTACGACACTGGCCGCGGCCTCTGAAGAATTTGCGGGGCTTCTCAACTATACGATTGCGAGTATCTATGTTATAGATAAGGAAACACACGAACTGCTTTACGTCAATCAGACCGCGATGCATATAACAGAAAACCGGAGCTATGACGGCATGCAGTGTTTCCGGTATTTCAACGGTCTGTCGTCTCCGTGCCCATGGTGCGCCCTGCCCGCGCTGAAGGACGGATTCGCACACGTCGACGAGAATTATGTTCCTTCCCAGAAACACTGGTACCGGTATGATATACGCGACATCAGATGGTACGATCATGATGCCGCTGCTTTTTACTGCATGGATATTACAGAGCAGAAACAGCGTCAGCAGCTCGATGAAGAACGGTCTGAAAATATATACAGGCAGATAACGGCGGCAAATCCGAATACGCTGGCTATGTTCCGGCTGAATCTGACGGCGGACACCTGTATCGATATGAAGGACTCGTTCGAAGCCATCAGACAGCAGCAGAGTGCGGGTACCGTTGACGGATATCTGTCTTCCTTTGCGGAGACTATTACGGACGACGAGATACGCAGGGACTGCATGACACGGTTCACGCTGCAGAACATGCTGCGGGAATACCAGAACGGGGTAACGGAAATGTCCATCGAGTATCCGGTCCGCGCTTCGGACGGCAGCACAGCCTGGATCGACGGCTTTATCACGATGATGCAGAACGGCGTCAGCGGGGATATCGAGGGAATCGCCTATACGGTCAATGCTACGGCTCAGAAGGTCAACAGCATCATTCTCGAGCGGATTTCAGAAGAAAAATACGATCATATCGGGCTGATCAATTCAGTCACACACCGGTATGAGCTGTGGAAAAAAGACGGGGCCTACGGTCTTGGATCACGGCAGAATGTGGATTATGACGCGGCGTTTCAGGATATCTGTGAGCATTATATCTTTCAGGAGGACCGTGAGCTGTTTGCGGATCACGGGAAGCTTGCGAATATCGTTTCACGCCTCGACGCAGAAGGGCAGGATTCGTTTGTGTACCGCTGCGGCTCAAAGGACGGCGGCTGTCTGTACAAGCAGGTTAAATATATCTGGCTGGATAGTCACCATGATCTGATCATGGAGGCCCAGACGGATATTACATCTTTGTATGAACAGCAGATGGAGCTGGTCAGGCGCCATCATGAGGCGGAGCTTGCAAAAGAACGTGCGCTCAGCGCCGAACTGATTCCGGCCGGCATCGGTGTTTTCGATTATACGGACGGAGCCGTCAGTTTTAATTATCTGAACAATGGTTTTTATCAGATCATCGGTGCGGACCGGGAAACCTTTTCCACGTATGAAGGAATCGGTGTCATCAACGCGTCCTTTATCGAAGACAGGCCGGAAATACTTCATGCGGTCGAAAAAGCGGTCCTTGAAAAAAGCCAGCTCCGCTGCCGTTTTCGTCTGCTGAATGCTTCCGGACGTTACCGCTGGGTGGAGCTTGTGGCCAATCATGTGAAACAGAACGACAGAACAGAGCGTTTCTATGCTTTTTTCTATGATATTGACGAGCTGCTGCAGACACAGAACGAGCTGCAGGAGAAGGAACTGATATTCCGCGATATTCTGAAGTATTCCGATATCCTGCATTTTACATATTATCCGCAGCAGCACCGCTACGTGTCGGAAATTCTTCCGGAGAGGCTTAATAATCTGCCGCGTTCGATGGACGGATACCCGGAATCGTTTATCCGCTACATCGGGCTGAATGCGTCTGACGCGGAATCATACAGAGCGATGGTGCGCGCGGTCGATGAGGGAGACCCGGAGGCCGAATGTACGGTACGCATGTATTATGAAGGCAAATCCGGGTGGTACCGTGTTCACATGCTGAGTATTCCAGGTGAGAACGGACATGCAGCGAAAGCGATCGGCAATGTATTCAATGTCGACAGAACAATGGAGGCGGAAAAGGCGATCGCGGACGAGCGGCTCCGTGTGGAATCGCTGCGCGGTGTATATCTGGCTACGGCCTGCTTCAACGTGTCAAAAGATACAGAAGTCACGTTCAACCCGGGCGGAGGGCTAAAGCGCTCTGTAGTGATTGATCCGTTCGTGCTTGCGGAAGCACGGGGGATTGAGCCGAAAATCGACGGTCAGAACCCGGAAACACTTTGTACGTTGATTGCCGCCGCGAAGAAGATACCGGACGGAAAGCAGCGCGCGGAGTTTATCCGCTGCTGCAGCCATGAGGGGATGATGCGGCTTTACCGGGAGGAACACCGGGATGTCCGGCTGGAATACCGCAGGTTTGTAGGTGCTGAGCTGATATGGATGGCAACCAGGATTATTATGATGGCGGAGCCTTCTACAGGCGATATACTGGCATTTTTTTATTCACGCGATATCAGTGAGCAGAAGAAGTCAGAGCAGATTACGAAGCTGACGCTTGAGAAAAACTGTGATTATATCGCACTTCTGAATGTCGAAAAGCACGTCATGAAATTCAGGAGCATTTCGGCTGAGGAGGAAGCATACCAGGAATCCTGGAAACGGGATGAAGAGGCCGATTACGATACGAATCTGCAGAATTCCCTGAAACTGCATTTTCCGGAACAAGAGCAGAAACGGCTGTCCGACCGGCTTTCCGTTGAAAATATTGTCTTCAATCTGGAACAGGAAAGTGAATACTCCATAGCGTACGACCGGAAAACGTCCGACGGGGAAGTCCGGCGCAAGCAGATTCTGTACCGCTGGCTGGATGAGATGAAAAACGAGATTCTGGTCATGCAGACGGATATTACGGCGGCATACATACAGGAGCAGGAGCGGACACGCCAGCTGAAGGAAGCGCTTGCAGAGGCGGAAAAGGCAAACACCGCAAAGACGGAATTCATATCCCGCATCAGCCATGACATCCGGACACCGATCAGTGCGATCATGAACATGACAGGCTTCGCGCGGGAGGATATCGATGACCGGGAAAAGCTTCTGCATGATCTTGACCGGATCGAATCGTCAAACACATTCCTTCTGAGCCTGATCAATGATGTGCTGGATATCTCCAAGATCGACAGCGGAAAGATTGAGCTGCACCCGGAACCGTACCGGTTCGACGAATTCATTGAAAGCATCAGCAGTATTTTTGAACCGCTGTGTCAGCAGAACGGCCAGACATTCCGGATACTGGGCTGCGGATTCGCACATGGACGCGGTGTGGTTGTCGACAGGATCCGCTATAACCAGATCGCGCTGAATCTGCTGTCGAATGCAGTGAAATATACACCGGAGGGCGGTACAATCACATACACCTCGCGCAGCAGACAGCTTCCGGACGGCATGATTGAATGCGGCTATGAAATCAGCGATACCGGAATCGGCATGAGTGAGCAGTTTCAGAAAACAATGTTTGAAACATTTACACAGGAATATGACAATCCGGAAAGAATGAAGCTTGCGAGCGGCACCGGGCTTGGCCTTTCCATTGTAAAGCGCCTCATCAGCCTGATGAATGGAACCATCGAGGTGGAAAGTGAGCTTGGAAAGGGTACGTGTGTTGCCGTCAGCTTTGTGCTGCCGGAAGCATTGCCGGAATCTCCGGCTGAGACAGTTTCCGCAGAGCGCCGGGATGTTCCGGGCGCCGTACTGTCCGGAACGGTGCTTCTGGCGGAAGACAATGAAATCAATATAGAAATTGCTGTCCGGATTCTGGATACACTCGGCCTCAAGTCTGAGTGCGCGGAAAACGGCGAGAAGGCTGCGGAGCTTTTCGATGCTTCGGAGTACGGGCATTACTGCGCTGTTCTGATGGACATCCAGATGCCGGTTATGAATGGCTATGACGCGGCCAGGGCGATCCGGTCGATTGCAAGACCGGATGCGGGAACGGTGCCGATCATCGCGATGACGGCGGACGCCTTTGAAGAGAGCGCCAGAGAAGCGAAGACGGCCGGTATGGATGATTATATTACAAAACCGGTCGAGCCGCGGAAGCTGCTGGAAATTCTGCGGAAATACATAACGCATGACACAGCGTCTGTATACGGGACAGACATTGCGCGTGCAGACGAGGGGCGGAAAGAATGAACGGAATCACGGATGATCCGGCTATTCTGGATGAAATTGATCAGATTATTTATATTGCCGATATGGATACGTATGAGCTGCTTTTTGTGAACAGAGTCGGAAGGCAGATTATTGGCTGCGGCACGGATTATTATGGAAAAAAGTGCTTTGAGGTGCTTCAGGGACTGCCCTCCGTATGCTCCTTCTGCAAAAACAACTGCCTGAGCAAGGGCGGTGAAACGTGCTGCTGGGATCATTTCAACGAAAAGCTTGGCAGGTATTTCCAGCTGCAGGACAGGCAGATCTGCTATAAAGGCCGCCGGGCGCGCATCGAAACGGCCATCGATGTTACGGAGCGGGAGCGGCAGCAGCAGGAGCTGGGAAACGCGCTGTCCGAGCAGAGCATGCTTAACGCATGTGTGCGCCTGCTCAACGGAAACGGAAATCTGGATGAACGTATCCGTCAGGTTCTTGTAAATATCGGGGAATTCTATAAGGCTGACCGTGCGTATCTCTTTCGATTAAACAGAGACGGGCAGAAGCTGGATAATACATATGAGTGGTGCACGGACGGAATTGCCCCGCAGATCAGCTTTTTGCAGGGTGTGGATGTCCATTACGCGGATCGGTGGCTTCCGGCTTTTCTGGATGGCGAAGCGGTTATTGAACCGGATATCGAACACATCAGGTATTCCTACCCGGACGAATATGAAATCATGATACAGCAGGAAATCCACAGCTATATGGAGGCACCGCTTTTCGCGGAGGGGAAGCTTTCCGGATTTCTCGGTGTGGACAACCCGGATTCTCTGATGATCAGCAACTCCTCCGCGCCGATTCTTACAATGGCGTACGCGATATCCAATACGTTGGTCAGAGCCTCCATAAATGATGCGCTTTACAGTGCGCAGATCCGCTATCAGACGGTTGTGGAGGGGGCGGATATCGGTGTCTGGGAATACCATGTAAAAGAGCATCAGATCCGGAATGCCAGCCAGAAGTTTGCAAAAGCCGGTTTTCCGGCCGTTGTAGAGCATGTACCGGAGTGCCTTTTCCCCCATTTTCGCGCGGAAGACCGGGAGAAGCTTGGTGATCTTTACCGTGGAATCGAGAGCGGCAGGGAAAAGCTGGAAGACGATTTCTGGGTAAGCTGGGGGTCTGATATGCCGTACCGCTGTGAACATATGGCATATTTTGTCACAAAGGACAGTGCCGGACAGCCTGACATCGCATACGGCATCAGTATCGATGTCACATCGCAGAAGCGGGAACGCGCGCAGTATGAACGGACACTTCATGAACTTACGGCTGCCGTGCCGAACGCGGTCGGTGTTCTGCGGGTCAATCTGACAAAAAATCTATGTATCGCGGACGCCGAGGAAGAAGACTTTTTCGGTATTCAGGAGCACGAAGGCGACTGGGACCGTCTGGTTGACCGGATTTCCGGCCGCATACCGGACGCGGAGGACAGGACATCGTTTCAGAAATTCCGGTCTTCCTGGATACTTGCGTTTTTTCAGCAGGGAAAGCGGATCGTTCAGAAAAGTTATCATTACAGCGGTTCCGACGGGAAGCTGCATTTTGTGACTACCCAGCTTCACATGCTCCAGAATCCGGATACGGATGAGATCGAAGGCATCGCGTATTCACTGGATCAGTCAAGGGCAATGTTGCAGAATGAGATCTTTCAGATTATCACGGACCGCAGCTTTGACCTTGCAGCCTTGATTCATCTTGACAGCGGGCTGTTTGAAGCCGTTTTTCTGGGTGAATCCTTCCCGGACGAATTCCGTGTTCTGCTGCCGAAGAGCGGTGCCATGTGCAGATTTCAGGATTTCTGCGCGGAAGCGGTCCGCCATATGGATGAGGAAGCAAAAGCAGATTATGAGCGGCGTCTGTCTCCGGACTATATAAGAAAAGAACTTGAATACAGCGGCGGTTCTTATGAATTCGTTCTGAAAGAATATTTTCAGGGCTGCAGGCATGGTTATATGTACCGGAAATTCATGCACTACCGGCTTGCCAGCGATCAGAATACCGTGCTTGTCATTGAATCCGACGAAACGGAAGCGGTTCTGCGTCAGCAGGAGGAGCTGAAACGGGTAAAAGATGAGGCTGCGCGCGACTGTCTGATTATGGATTCTATTATGGGCGGCATCGCGGTCCTGCGGCTGAAGGATAAAGAGCATCTTGCTGTTGAATATTTTAATTCTTATGTTTTTCAGATGCTGGGCTATGATCCGGCAGAAATTCCACAGCGGGCGGAGGATGCAAAAGACACGCCCTTTGAAGCACTGTTTGCGGATGCGCTTACCTTTATTCATCCGGATGACCGGGCAAGGGTGAAGGAAGCGTTCCTTGCAAACTATAATGAAAAAGCATTTTCACTGAGACCGTACCGGATGTACGGGAACAACCATCAGTGCTATTGGATACTGGAACGTGTCCGGACGGGAGCTTCCGCGGAAGGCGAGCGAATTTTTTATGCGGCATTTCATGATGTATCGGAAGAAATCGAGCTTCAGTCAATGGTGACAAAACAGCTGGAGCTTGAAAAGCAGCTCAGGCGCAAGGCGGATGATGCCAACGCGGCAAAATCCGATTTTCTGTCCCGTATGAGTCATGATATCCGGACACCGCTCAACGGTATTATCGGGATGACGTATCTGACGCAGAAGCTTGATCTGCCGGAGGAGGTACGTAATAATCTGGATAAAATCGGGACGTCATCCAGATTTCTGCTCAGCCTTGTGAATGATATCCTGGATATGTCAAAGATGGAAAGCCAGAAAATCGAGCTGCATCCGGAGCCATATCCGTTTGAGGACTTCCAGATATACCTTGATGCCGTGATCCGGCCGCTCTGTGAGGAAAAGCAGCAGACTTTTCTGTTTGACGCGTGTCCGCTGGAGGGCTACACACCGCTTGTCGATATCACACGGCTTAACCGGATTTACTTCAATCTTCTGTCAAACGCGGTGAAGTACACGCCGGAGGGCGGCTGCATCTCACTGAAAATACGGGAATCGTTTCAGAAGGACGACTGCATATGCTTTACTATCTCAGTAAGCGACAACGGCATCGGGATGAGCCGTGAATTCCAGAACCATTTGTTCGAACCATTCGTTCAGGAAAACCGGGATGACAATTCCGAGATGCGCGGCAGCGGCCTTGGGCTTGCCATTGTAAAAAAAACGGTCGAGGCGATGGACGGTATCATCTCCGTAGAAAGCGAAAAAGGCAGAGGAACGACCTTTACCGTTTCCATCGTCTCCCGGTGTGTGAAACGGTCCGTCCTGAAAGAAAAGAAGGCAGAAATCATTCGAAGCTTCGCGGAAGCATCCGAGCTTCTTTCCGGCCGGCACGTTCTCCTGTGCGAAGATCATCCGCTTAATCAGGAGATTGCGAAGGAGCTGCTGGAAGATAAGGGGATGCTTGTACAGATTGCGGAGGACGGACAGAAAGGCGTGGAAGCCTTTGCAGAATCGCCGCTTTGCTATTTTGACTGCATTCTTATGGATCTGCGCATGCCGGTGATGGACGGGCTTGCGGCAGCCCGCAAGATTCGTGCCATGGCGCGGACGGACGCGAAGAGCGTGCCGATTCTTGCCATGACAGCGGATGCTTTTTCCGAGGATATACAGAAGTGTCTCGATGCCGGCATGAACGGACATATCGCAAAGCCGATTGACCCGGATCAATTGTTCACTTCTTTGACAAACGTATTTACAGAACAAACCGGGAGTTTATCGTTGCCGGATCCGGCAGAATCAAGATAAATCCTTGCAGGGAGGAAAACACGTGGACAGGCAGATGCAAAACGAGATTCCGGTTACAGAGCATGAAATGCTGAACGAAATTCCGTCCGGCGTCGGTGTCTTTGATGTGACGGGATCTGTCATCGAAATGAAATACCTGAACGACGGCTTTTACCGGATGATCGGAGACCGCCGGGAGGATCGATCACGCTTTTTCAGCACGGGAACGATCAATTCCGTACATCCGGACGACCGTGCCGGTCTGATGGCGGAGGTGCGTGCTTCGATACGCGGACACCGGATGTTTGAATACCGGTTCCGGAATCTGGACGGCAAAGGCGGCTATATGTGGATCGGCATCCGGGCAGAGCATAAGCCGCTGAACGAAACGACAGAGCGCTTCTTTGCGTCATACTACAATGTGGATCGATTCATCAGCGAACAGAAGGAGCTTCTGGCATACGGCAATCAGATGGATGAGATACTTGGCAGCATCCCGGGCGGTGTTGCCGTGTTCTGCGAACAAGGCGGAGAGATCCGGCTTGTTTATACGAATGCCGGTTTTTATACGCTTCATCATGGCAGCCGGGAATACTGGTCGAAGCAGAGCAAAAATCCGGTGGACTGGCTTACGAAGGAGGACCGTCATCTGTTCCTGGAGGAATTTCAGAGCGTGGTTTCCGGGAAAAAGCCACAGGGCAGCGTGACATACCGTATTGTCGGTGAAGACGGGAAACTCCACTGGGTCTGCAATCAGTTCAGCAGCGCCAGGCTGATGGACGGGGTTCAGTGCTACTATGGTTCCTTCGTGGACCTGGATGAACAGATTGCCGCGGAGCAGGAGCTGCTTGAGGACAAGCTGATGTACGACGATGCCGCAAGGTCGGCCAGGCTGATCATCTGGTCATATGACATTGCCTCGCACCGTGCCGTGATGATGCAGAGCGGCTATACGGAAGAAATCTGCAGGAAGCTGCACATTCCGCTTGTGATTGAAAATGTCGTCGAAACATTGATTTCTTATGTCTGGCCGGATGACAGAGAAACATTCCGCGGGGCGTATCAGGCTGTAGAAGATGGTAAGGAGAGTGCCGAATGTGAATTCCGGTTTCAGCTGCCGGGTCAGGAGCTGCCGCAGCAGGAGCGGATGGTGCTGAAGCGTGTTCTGGATAAAGACGGCCGGCTGCTGACTGTCTATTGCTACGGGCAGAATATTACAGAGCAGAAGCAGAGGGAAATTGATTACGAGCAGGCCTTTCGTCAGCTGGATCAGGCGTATCCGCATGCACTTGGCTCATTCCATCTGAATCTTACAAAGAACTGGTGCGGAGACGGCAAAAGCCAGCTTCCCTTTGTGATGAAGCAGCAGCAGTCCGGGACGGTGGACGGGTATTTCGAGGAATTTTCAAAGCTGATCGCGGACGAAAATATCAAGGCAGTTTTTTATAAACAGTTTGACCGGAAGCATCTTTTAAAAGAATTCGCGGCCGGTACGACAAAGCTGTCCATTGAGTACCCCATTGTTTATGAGGACGGGATGCGGTACTGGCGCGACGGCATGCTCTTCATGCTGAAGAATCCGAAGACCGGTGACGTGGAAGCCCTTACATACGCGGTGGATATTGATAAGCGGAAAAAAAATGAATTCATCATGGCGAAGCTGATCCATAACCACTTCGACTATATCGGTATTATTCATCCGCTGGCGGGAACCTTTGAGTTTCACAGCAGAAGGCCGTGGATCACGTACGGAAAGCTCGATGAGATTCTATCGTACGATGAATGCTGTAAATATGTCCGCGGTCAGTTCACACGCGAGGACGAGCGTCAGGCATTTGATGAAGTCGTTTCGCTTGGCGCGATTCTGCGGGATATGAATGCAGACGGCACGCGCACCGTGACGTATCTGAAAACAGTCGCGGGAAAGGCGGTATGCACACGGCTCCAGTATAACTGGCTGGAGGAGGCAGGCGGGGATATCCTGGTTGTCCGTTCTGATATCACGGATGCGTACCAGAAGGAACAGCGGCAGATCCGGCTTCTGGAAGAAGAGAAGCGGGCGGCCGAGGCAGCGAGCATTGCAAAGTCCGAATTCCTGTCGCGGATGAGCCACGATATCCGGACACCGCTTAACGGTATTATCGGCATGACGTATCTGACCCGGGAAATGGAGCTGCCGGAAAAGGCCAGGGAAAACCTTGGCAAGATCGACACCTCATCCAAATTTCTGCTGTCGCTCATCAACGATGTCCTGGACATGTCCAGGGCGGAGAGCGGAAAGATCGAGCTGCACCCGGAACCGTATCCGGTGGAGGAATTCGGAAATTATATCAGCTCGATCATCGGACCGCTCTGTGAGGAACGGAACCAGATCTTTTTCTTTGAACCGGAGGTTATGCTGACAGATGTGACGCCGCTTTTCGACAAGCTGCGCATCAATCAGATCGTGTTCAACCTGCTTTCCAACGCGGTCAAGTACACTCCGGAGGGCGGCACGATCCGGTACCGGGTCATTGAAAAGAGGCTGGACGGAAGCCGTATGTCCATGCACATCGATGTAATCGACAACGGAATCGGCATGAGTGAAGCATTCCAAAAGGTGCTGTTTGATCCGTTTACTCAGGAAAACCGTGGAGATTCCGCGGAAATGCACGGCTCAGGTCTGGGCCTTTCCATCACAAAGCATCTGGTTGACGATATGGGAGGGCAGATCTCGGTTTCCAGTCAGCCAGGGAAGGGTACGGTCTTTCATCTGGATTTTGTTCTGGACTGTGTGCCGTCAGTCAGCGAAAAGGCGGAAGTGGATTCCAGGCAGGAGGACAGAAACAGAAGCGGTCTTGCAGGAAGGCATATTCTTCTTTGTGAGGACCATCCGCTCAACCAGGAGATCGCAAGGACAATGCTGGAAAAGCAGCATGCGATCGTGACGGTCGCGGGCGACGGGGAGGCCGGCGTGCGTTCATTCCGCAGCTCCTCCATCGGATATTTCGACGCGATTCTGATGGACATCCATATGCCGGTGCTGAACGGCTATGAAGCAGCCAGGACGATACGGGCGCTGAAGCGCTCCGATGCAGAAACGGTTCCGATCATCGCGATGACGGCGGATGCCTTCGATGACGATGTGAAGAAATCCATTTCAGCCGGTATGAACAGTCATATTCCAAAGCCTGTGGAGCCGGAAAAGCTGTATCAGGAACTGGAATCTTTAATTTTGAAAAAATAAAAACGAGGCAGAAAAATGAGTGACTCTGAGAATTTAAACCGGAACGCGGAAAAGGAGCATATGCTGGAGGAGCAGGTCAGAACCGCAGAGGATTATATCGGTCTGATCAACAACATTCCGTGCGGTGTCGCAATCGTGCATGAGGATCATGGGATGTATTATCTGGACCTGGCCAATGACGGTTTCATGGAGGTCCATCACCATACAGATGAACCTGTGCAGGAGCTGATCGGAACAGATGTCCTGCCGTATGTATTCGAGCCGGATCGCCGGCTTCTCACGGATGAATATGACCGCATCAAGGGAAACAGGAAAGCAGTCGGGAACGCGGCGTACCGTTTTACGGGAAGCGACGGGAAACTGCACTGGATCAGCATCCGCCTGCGCGCAGCCTATGTGAAGGACGGAATTTCCTATTATTATGCAGCATACAGCGGCCTCGACACACAGAAGCGGACGGAGGAAAAGCTGGAAGAGAGCCGCAGCCGCCTGGAAGAGTCTCTGCGGAATACGGATCTTCAGTTTTTTACGTATTTCCCCGGTCAGTCACGCTGTGAGAATCTTGTGCTGAACCAGCGCTTTTCCCAACTGCCTGTGGTGTGGGATCATTACCCGGATGACTTTCTCGCGTATACACAGTGCCCGGAGGAGGATGCCAAAGCTTACCGCGCGATGCTGGATGAGATCGACAGAGGAGCCGATTATGCTGAATGTACCGTACGTTTTATCTATAAGGGTACGTATATCTGGGAAAAGATTTCTGTAAAAGCAGTGCGGGACAGCAGCGGAAACACCGTCCGTGCGCAGGGCCATTCTGTAAATGTAACGGAAAAGATGCATTCGGAAGAGCGGCTTCGCAAGGAGCGCGTGCGTCTGAAAACATTGGAAGGCGATGTGTTTGAGTCCTTTTCCTTCAATCTGACGAAAGCGTCCCAGCCGGAGATTCAGACGAGAGACGAAGCGATCCTGCAGGTGGAGGTAAGCCCGAATATGCTGGATGAGGCAGTCCGCATCTGTCCGGAATTATCATCGACCGCATCCGAAACCCGCGACGTGCTTTTGAAGGCGGCGTCCCGGATCCCGGATCCGAATGAGCGCGCGGTCTTTATTTCATCCTGCAGCGGCAGTTCCATGCGCGCGGGCGTAAGAAGAGGACATTACAGCGCGGAGATCCGTTACAGGCGGTATATTGGAGATTTTGTCCGCTGGGTGCAGACGAACGCCGAGATCCTTCCTGATCCGGAAAATGGTGATCTGATTGCGTTTTATTATACAAGAGATATTCAAAAGACGGTTGTTAAAGAGCAGGTCAGCGCGGAGATCGTCGAAAAGAATTATGCGTGCGTTTCCTGTCTGGATCTTCAGTCCGGCGTTTTCTCTGTTGTTGCAGGCGTAGACCGCAAGCTCTGGGGCCTGAGCGGAATGCAGTATGCCGAAGTGATCCGGGAAGCGGCAGACAGGTTCGTCGCGCCGGAGGACGTGGAAGAGTACATGCGGAACCTGACAAAAGACAGAATTATGACGGCACTTAAGGGAAACCGCTTCTATACCGTTTATAACCGCAGGAAGCAGTCGGCGGAAGAGCTCCCCGGCAAACCGCTCCGGCGGATGAAAAACGATATTTTTTATCTGGACAGCCATCAGGATACGATTGTTTTCCTGCTGTCAGATGTCACCACGATCTTTGAGCAGGAGCGCGAAAGCCGTGACAGACTGGAAAGCGCGCTGCTGGCTGCGAAGCAGGCCAGCAGCGCCAAATCGAATTTTCTGTCCAGGATGAGTCATGAGATAAGGACACCGCTCAACGCGATCATCGGCATGGATACCATCGCGGCACAGTCGATCGGCAATACGGAAAAAACGGCGGACTGTATTTCCAAAATCGGTCTTTCCGCACGGTATCTATTGTCGCTGATTAACGACATACTGGATATGTCCCGTATCGAGAGCGGTAAAATGCTGCTGAAGAATGTGAGCTTCCCGTTCTCGGATTTTATTGCCGGCGTCAGCAATATTATCTATCCGCAGGCCAGGGCGAAGGGAATTGATTTTGAATGTACCGTTTCAGACGAAATCGGGGATGCGTATCTGGGAGATGAAATGAAGCTGCAGCAGATTCTTGTCAATGTGCTGGGCAATGCCGTCAAGTTTACTGAAAAGGGCAGAATATCGCTTGATATCAGTATTTCCGGACGCAGGGCGAACCAGGAAAAGCTGCGTTTTATCGTCGGTGATACAGGATGCGGGATTGCGGAAAAGGATCAGAATAAGATTTTCGAGGCATTTGAGCAGGTGGATACCTCTACGACAACCGTGTTCGGCGGTACGGGCCTGGGACTTGCCGTTACAAAGAATCTTGTGGTTCTAATGGGCGGCAGCATATCGGTGCGCAGTATCTTAGGTGTCGGCAGTGAATTTACAATCGACATTCCGCTGACGGTGGACGCGGCTCGTGCACGGCAGCAGAAGGACCGGCCGAACCTTCAGAATCTGAATACGCTGATTGTGGATGACGATCTGCTGATCTGCGAGCAGACGCAGAATATTCTCAAAGACATCGGCATGGCCGGGGAATGGGTGACAAGCGGCCATGAGGCGGTTGAACGGGTACATGAAAGTTCGAAGAGCGGCAGATATTATGATTTCATCCTGATTGACTGGAAGATGCCGGATATGAACGGGATCGAAACGACGCGGGAAATCCGGCGGATCGTCGGACCGGATGTGACAATCATCATCATATCAGCCTATGACTGGCAGTCCATCGAGGCAGAAGCACGCGCGGCCGGCGCAAACCTGATGGTTTCAAAGCCGCTTCTGCGTTCCACGCTGATTTCCGCGTTCGAGCGAGCACTCGGTGAAGAAAAGCCGGCTGTAAACAGGCAGCAGGTGTATGACTTTACGGGCAGGCGTGTTCTTTTGGCGGAGGACAATGATCTCAACGCAGAGATAGCGAAAACCCTGCTTGAAAACAAACATTTTTCCGTTGATCGCGTGCCAAACGGACTGAAAGCGCTGGAAAAATTCGTGCAAAGTCCGGAAGGAACGTACGATGCGATTCTGATGGATGTGCGGATGCCGATGATGGACGGTCTGCAGACGTCCTCCAATATCCGGCACTGGAACCGGCCGGACGCGAAAACGATTCCGATTATCGCGATGACGGCAAACGCGTTTGACGAGGATGTGGAAAAGAGCCGGGCCGCCGGCATGAACGCGCATCTTTCGAAGCCGATTGACCCCGATATCATGTACAGTACGCTTTATCATCTGATCTGCTGATACCATAAAACTATATTGAACCGGCAGGAGGAGAATCGATATGACCGATGCATCTGACAATGAGCCCGCAGTGCTGTCTGCTTCCGAATCATCGCACAGAATTGAACAGCTGAATATTCAGCTCCGCCGGCAGTTTGCCGAGTATGATATGCTGATGGAATCTACCGGTGTGTGCATCGTGAAGGTTGGAATGAAAGACGGCTTTCCGGTAGAATGGTGCAATGAGGCCGCCTATCGCGCCATCGGCTATACAAAGGCTGAATATGAGGCACAGTTCGGCTATGATGCGCTTTCGTATTTTCGCGGACGGAAAGCGCTGGTCAGAGAATTGCTTGACGCCGGAAAGACTGCTCTGCGGAACGGCAGGCTCCGTTTTCAGGCGATTGTTCATATGCCTTCCAGAAAAGGCTTTTTCTGGGCGCAGTTTACCGGAACGTTTACGGATACGGATGAGGAAACAGGAATGCCTTCATCAGTATACGGCGTATTCACGGATGTTACCGCTGTTGTGAAGATGCGGGAAAAGCTGGATAAGGCCGATCAGGAAAATGCGCGGCTGATCAGCATTCTTGACAATATTCCGGCCGGTGTAAGTATCTGTACCATTGAAAACCAGCAGCCGGTTTCCATCACGGTCAACCGCCATCTTGCACATCAGCTTGGCATTCCGGGCGGCGAGTCTGCAGTTCATGGCCTGGAACGGATACTTTCGTATATTCACGCGGATGACCGTGAGGAATGCAGAAAAATGCTGCTTGCATTTTTTCAGAATACAGCCCGGCTTGATATGATCTGCCGGTTCCGGAGGACTGCGACCAGGACGTTTTCCTGGATGCATGTGGAAGGCAGAATAACGGGTCAGCCGGACGGTACAAAGACCGCGTTTCTGACATATACGGATATCAGCGCGCTGAAGGAGACAGAAAAAACGCTGCGGAAAGCTGTTGTTTCTGCGAATCTGATCGTCTGGGAATATGATATTCCGAATCATACAATCTATATGGCTGATAATGAAACAACAGTCGATGAGTGCCGTACATTAGGGATTGACCGTGTTATCACCGGGGTGCCGGAGTCTCTTGCTGAAGTCGTTGATGAGCGGAGCATGCCGGCGCTGCTGGAAATGTACCGGAAGGTTGAAGCAGGAGAAAACGCTTCCTGTGAGCTGTGGTACAGGCGAAGTGCAGGCCGGGAGCCGCACTGTGAAAGAGTAGATTATACGGTGGAACGGGATGAACAGGGACAGCCGGTCCGCGCTTATGCCGTAGGCATCAGAATTACAGCGGAGAAAAATGCGAAAGAACGGTATGAACTTGAACGAAGTTATCTGCATGAAAACAGGGATTTCAATCTCATTTCCAAAGGCCGTTACAATCTGACCCAGAACAAGGTGCTGGAATACTCCATGCAGGCGGATAAAACGCCGGGCGGAAATTATTTTGACACGCACCCGGAAGTAACATACGACGACGCGGCAGCGGCGCTTCTCCGGATGCCGTGTCCGGCAGAGGATCTGCCGATTCTGGAGAATGCGGTGGACCGTCAGATGCTGATTAAGCGGTATCAGGAGGGGCATTTTCTGAGCAGAGCCAGGTACCGGCGTCTGCAGAAGGGAGAGCTTCCGCTGTGGATGAGCGTGGAAATGCGGACGTACGCTTCGCCGCAGACGGGCGATGTGGAATGCTTTTCATATACGTATGATATTACAGACAAGATACGCGGTGAGGAAATCATGGCGCGTATAGCGGCTACGGAATTCGACTATGTCGGCCTGATTTATTTGCGGACGGAGGTATTTGAACTGCTTCAGAAGGCAGATGATATACAGTTTCCGGAGGTACATGTCAAAACGCCGTATGCTGACTGCTGCAGCTATGTAATCAGAAATTTTGTCGCGGATAACGAGCGCCGTCAGTTTGAAAGTGCAGTCTCGCTTGCCGGCATTACCGCAGGACTGGAGGCTTCGGGGCGCTGGAGCGCCATGTATCACCGTACGGAAAACGGAAAGATTTTCTGCAAACAGATCGATTACAGCTGGCTGGATCGTACAGAACGTATCATTCTGGCGGTGCGTACAGACATTACCGCGTCCTATGAACGGGATCAGGAGCAATTTTCAAGGATGCAGGCGGCAAAGCTTGAGGCGGAACGGGCGAATGAGGCAAAGTCCGCGTTCCTTTCGAGCATGAGCCATGATATGCGCACACCGCTCAACGCTGTACTGGGCTTCACGGATCTTGCCCTGAGAGAGGAAGATTCAGCACGCAAGCAGGATTATCTGAAAAAAGTAAAATCCTCGGGCGATCTGCTGCTGGCTCTTGTAAATGATACGCTGGCAATGAGCCAGATTGAAAGCGGTAAGTTCATCTGGGAACCGGAGGCTGTCGACGGGCGGGAAGTCTGGGAATCCGTGATCACATCACTCCGCCCTGCCGCAGAGCTTAAGGAAATCACACTGATAACAAAAAGCCCGGACGATCTGGACGAAACGCTCTGGGTTGACAGGCTGAAGCTCCAGAAAATCCTGCTGAACCTGATTTCTAATGCAATCAAG
>Ga0163159_1001455_pt1 | contig 22776 bp, 18 predicted proteins | sample BioMet9_FD_108702 | JGI IMG/M metagenome (GOLD analysis project Ga0163159, IMG submission 108702) | Microbial communities from bioreactor (seeded with sewage sludge) at Lawrence Berkeley National Lab, California, USA - Biofuel... | ecosystem: Engineered > Bioreactor > Anaerobic > Unclassified ... | reverse complement strand
TGTGCCGGATACGATCCAGCCGAACGTGGGGCACAAGCTTGTGGCCGAATGGGAGAAAAAGGGCTGGGTCAAGGGCGTCATCACGCAGAACGTGGACCGGCTTCACCAGAAGGCGGGTTCCGTCAAGGTCGCGGAGCTGCACGGCAGCCTTGAGCCGGTCATCTGCCACAAGTGCGGCAGACAGGGAGACACGCAGGACTTTCTCGACGGCAAGCCCTGCAAACACTGCGGCGGACATCTGCGCCCCAGCATCGTGCTGTTCGGCGAATCGCTGCCGGACGAGCCTCTGATGTACGCCGACCAGTGGAGCAGCGACTGCGACCTCTTCATCGTGCTCGGCTCGTCGCTGGTCGTCTCGCCGGCCAACTTCTTCCCGCGCCGCGCCAAGAACGCGGGCGCCAAACTCGTCATCATCAACAGAGAGAGCACGCCGCTCGACGGCATCGCCGACCTGGTCGTACACGAGGGCATCGGCGATTACCTATCAAAAGTGGCCGGCTGTATGAATAAGTAAGATGGGCTTTGTTCTCTGGGCTCTCGTCGGCTATCTGGCCGGCTCCTGTCCCACCGGCTATCTGGTCGTCCGTCTTTTCCGCGGCGATGACATCCGCAGTTTCGGCTCCGGCAATATCGGAGCCACCAACGTGGGACGGCTGATGGGGAAAAAGTGGGCCGTGGGCGTGGCTGCCTTCGACATGTTCAAGGGCGGCGTCGTGGTGCTGGCGGCCTGGCTTTGCGGCGCAGACGCGGCGATCCAGGCAGCGGCGGGTTTCTGCGCCGTGCTTGGCCATAATTTCCCGCTCTGGCTCGGATTCCGCGGCGGCAAGGGCGTGTCCACCACCTACGGAGTGGTCGGCTTCTACGACTTCTTCTGCCCCTGGGCGGCTCTGCTGGGCGGCGCCGTCTGGTTTGCGGTCATGAAGGGGACAAAGTATGTCTCCATCGCCTCGATGGCAGGCCTCTTCGCAGCGGCCTGCTTCACGATCGTATTCCGCATGCCTCTGCCTTACACGGCCGCGGCCTTCGCTATGGCTGCCCTCTCCGTCTGGCGCCACAGAGGCAATATCCAGAGGATTCGCGAGGGCACCGAGCTGAAGGTCAAATCTTAGGATTTAGCAAGGTATGTCCCTGTTTTTAATTTTATTATGTTTTAACGAGCTGTCATTGCGAGGAGCGAAACGACGCTGTAATCTTTGTTTAAACTGAAGCAGAAAGCAAAAGCAAAGGCAAGGCTGCCGCGGGCTTCGCCCTGACGGCACTGACGGCCGACTCACTCGGATCAGCAAAACTCTGATTTGGTTCGCTGGCCGCCGCAACGACAGCATAACGGAATACAGACTTGGAAATGGAATGAAAAGCGCCGCCCCGTGATTTGGGAGCGGCGCTGATTTTTGATTTTCGCTTCTGCTACGCCAGCATGTCCACGTTCTTGACAAGATAGGAGATGCCGGACCAGACCGTGAGGAAAACGGCCACCCACATGACGAGCATGGCGCCCGGAATGTTGAGGATCAGCATGATGATGCCGATGATCTGCGTGACGGTCTTCAGCTTGCCGCCCTTGGACGCGGCGATGACCACGCCCTCGGAGGCGGCCACCATGCGCAGCCCCGAGACGATGAACTCGCGCGAGATGATCACGACCACCATCCAGGCCGGAAAGCGCTGCAGCTCCACCAGCGCCACAAGCACGGCAATGACGAGGATCTTGTCGGCCAGCGGGTCGATAAACTTGCCCATGTTGGTGACGATATGCCGCTTGCGCGCTATATAACCGTCCGCGGCGTCCGTCACTGAGGCGAGGATGAACACAACGCAGGCCAGCAGATCTCCGATATTGAGGCCGCAAACGTAGCCGAACTGCCCCCTGAGGGTCAGAAAGACCAGGATCACGGGCATCAGAAAGACCCGCGAGAGGCTCAGAATATTCGGCAGATTAAGCGGCGAGGGCATTCGTCTCATTACTCCTTGTTTGGTAGAGAAAATATTATCACGCCTGGCACAACGGCAAGATAGTTATAACATAAAAATGTGTTTTTGGCGCGCTTCGCCGGTTTTGCCGCCGCCGCCGTCCTTGCGCTAAAGATTCAGTTCTGCTTTGAGAGGTCTGGCGAAGAACGACTGCAGCAGCTTCTGAGGCGACTTGCCGCCGTAAAGCACGCTGTAGACCCCTTCGGCAAGCGGCATTTCGACGTCGAACTTTTTGCTGTTCTCAACGACGGCGCGCACCGTGTAGGCGCCCTCTGCCACCTGTCCCAGGGATCTGACCGCTTCGTCAAACTTTTTCCCCTCGCCGATGGCGAGTCCCAGCCTGAAGTTGCGCGAAAGCGTGCTGCTGCAGGTAAGTACCAGGTCGCCCACGCCGGCCAGTCCGGAAAGAGTGAGCGGTTTGGCGCCCATGCGCTGTCCGAAGCGCATCATTTCGGCCAGCCCGCGGCAGATGAGCGCCGCCTGCGCGTTGCAGCCCAGCTTCATGGCGTCGGCGATTCCGGCCGCCACCGCGTAGATGTTTTTTGTAGAGCCTCCCACTTCGAGTCCGATGACGTCGTCGGACGTGTAGACGCGGAAATTGCCGCCGCTGACGATCTTCTGCCAGCTCTCGGCCTCGCCGTCGACTCTGGAGGCAAGCGCCACGGTGGTCGGTTTCTCCTCCAGTACCTCGGCCGCGAAGCTGGGTCCGGAGAGCGCGGAATACTTGAAGTCGGGGATCACTTCGTCGTGGATCTCGTGCAGCAGAGCTCCCGTCGCGATCTCGATGCCTTTGGAGAGGTTGAGCATATGCAGGCCTTTGCGCCCGCTTCTGGCGACCTTTTCGCATACCTCGCGCTCTACCTGCGTTGGCAGCGCCATAATTATGCGGTCGGAAAAATCCAGCGCCTCGCAGATATCAAGCGTGCATCTGATATTCTGCTGCAGCTCGGTCTCCTGGAAACAGAGCGGATTGCGGTGGTTTTTGTTGATGCCGTCGCTCTGCCGCTCGTCTATCGTCCACAGCAGCACATCGCAGCCCAGGGATGACAGATGTTTTGACATCGCCGTGCCAAACGCGCCGGCGCCTAAGATTGCTATATTCACGGATTTCAGCCTCCATTTATCCTCTTTCTTTGGACATTATAGCCTCTGGACGTGTATAATACCAACCGTTGTTTTCTGCAAACGGAAGGTGTTAAAAAAAATGGTACGCAGAATTGCTTTAGCCGCTGTGACGGCGGCTCTTTATGCGGGGCTCACGATGGCCCTCGCGCCTATTTCCTTCGGAGTGGTGCAGTTCAGGGTGGCGGAAGCGCTCACGCTGCTGCCTTTTATAATGCCGGAAGCGGTGCCGGGACTTTTTGTCGGCTGTCTGCTTGCCAATTTTCTGGGCGGCTTCGGCATCATCGACGTGGTATTTGGCAGCGCTGCGACTCTCGCAGCCGCCTGTCTGACCTACAAAATGCCCAGCGTCTGGCTGGCCGCCGTGCCGCCTGTGGTCGTTAACGCGCTTGTGGTGGGCGGCTATCTCTCTTTCATCACCGAAACGCCTCTGTTCATCTCGGTCTTTTACATCGCGGCCGGCGAAGCGGGCGTCTGCTTCCTGCTCGGCGTGCCGCTCTGCAGGCTGCTGATGCGTACGAAATCATTTGACACATTTCTGGTCGTAAAAAAAGAAAAGGCCCCGGGCCTTTGGGTGAAGAAATAGCAGGATAATGAACGCGGCCTTGACGGGCCGCGTTTCTTTTATCCGGGCAAAAAGCTGAAATTATTCCCGCAGTCCTGCGTCCAGCCTTCCTAGCAGCTTGTATTCGCGTCTCAGCAGCAGGAGCGCTATTAACGCCATGGCGAAGTCGGCTATGGGGCCGGCCCAGAGTACGCCGGCGAGGCCGAAGAAATGCGGCAGAACTACCAGCAGCGGCGGCAGAAAGATTATTTGCCTCGTGACCGAGATAAAGATGCTGTACTTCGGTTTGCCCTGGGCCGAGAAGAAGCCGCCTATGGAGCTCTGCAGCCCGTTGACGCAGATCAGCATCAGGAAGATGCGGAAAAACTTAGCCGCAAACTCAAAATACAAGTCCGAGCCGGTGCCGAACAGAGCGGTGATCTGGCGCGGAAAGAACTGGTAGCAGAAGAAAACGCAGCAGGAGGCGGCGACTACCGTCTCCACGACCAGGCGGCCCGCCTCCATCACGCGGCGGTAGTTTTTGCGGCCGAAGTTGTAGCTCACGATGGGCTGCATGCCGTTGGTGAGCCCGGTGACGACGGCCACCACGATGGTGTTGACCTTGTTGGCGACGCCGGCTGCGGCCAGCGTGACCTCGCTGCCGTAGACCGAATGGACGCCGTAAGCCCTCAGCGCGCTGTTGAGGAAGATCTGCACCACGGCCTGAGTCAGAAAGTTGCACATGGGTCCGGTGCCAAGCGCGCAGATGCGGCCGGCCAGCGCTGCATCGGGGCGGAAGTCGCTCCTGATCAGTTTGAACGTGCGGAAGCGCAGCAGGTAGCGCACGACCATGGCGGCGCTTACGCCCTGGGAGGCGAGGGTAGCCCAGGCCGCGCCTGCGATGCCCCAGTGGAAGACGTAGATGAAGAGCGCGTCGAGAAAGATGTTCAGCACAGAGCCGACGAACGAACAGAGAAGCGCGTAGTTGGGGCTGCCGTCGGCGCGCACGAGGAAGGTGCCGGAGGCGCCCACCATCGCGAAGACAAAGCCCAGCGCCGTGATCCTTGCGTAAGGAGTCGCGTAAGGCAGTATTTTATCCGTGCAGCCGAACAGGTAGAGCAGCGGCTTCGTCCAGCCGAGCATGGCTATGGAGACCAGAGCGCCGCAGAGCACCATGAGGCCGAAGCCGCAGGCCACGCTGCGGCGGGCCTTTTCAACTTCGCCCCTGCCGAGCAGCAGGTTCATGACGGCGGAGGAGCCCACGCCGCACATCAGCGACAGGGCCGTGATGAGCGTCACAACCGGGAAGACCACGTTGGTCGCGGCGTTGCCGACGATGCCGAGCACGTTGCCGATGAAGATCTGGTCTACGATGTTGTAGACGGAGGTGACCAGGTTGGCGGCCAGAGACGGCAGACAGAAGCTCCAGAGGAGCTTCCTCATGTCGCCGTGCGCCAGCGCGTCCTGCCCGAGTCTCATGATGCGGCTCTGTCCGTTTCGGCGCTGTCGAGCAGCAGACGGCAAGCCCGGTCGCGCAGCAGCTGCTGCCTGACCGGTTCCAGATCTATCTGCGGCAGTGCTTCTTCCGGTTCCATGCCGCACTGCTCGGCGATCCTGGCTACCATTTCGCTGATTTCGTTACCTGTGACTTTCAACCCTTCCGCCTTTGCCACTGCCTCCAGCAGCAGGTCGCAGCGAGCGGATTCGACCGCCTCTTCGCGGCGTTCCTGCCTCCATTTGGCCTCGTCCGTGTCGATGGAGCCAAGGTAGGCCGCGAAGGCCTCGGAGGCCAGCTGTTCTGGCGTCATCTGCGCCTTCTGTTCGGCGCGCTTGGCGAAAATCCTGTCCAGCGTTTCGTCGTAGTCGTCCGGCAGCGTGTGGTAGCGTTCCGCGAGGCTGCGTATCTGCCCGGCGATGAATTTTTGCGAAGGGTTGGAGTTTTCGCCGCTGACGGTCTGGAGCATGATGTCCGTCGCTTCGGCGCGGACCTGGGCCGCGGAGCGGGAGGCGCCGGCTGCCTTGTAGCCTTCGCGGAGCGCGCAGACCACGTCCGCCAGCAGGTGGTAGACCGCGTCGCCGTTGACGCGGAGCTTTTCCTGCGCCGCCAGCGCGTCGAGCTTCTGCTCCGCCATGGCGTCGGGGACTTCGCCCGTCATGTTTTCGCAGGCCTTCTTGAGCACGGCCATCTTAAATTCTTCCTCGTTGTTCTCGCGGTTCTGGGCAACTTTGAGCCCCTTGTAGCGGCCGAGCTTCACCTGCGGATAAAGCTGGGCGCTGACGCTGAAGATCACGCCTCCGTCCGGGATCCTCGCAACAGATGTCACCTCCGGCCTGCCTACGATGCGCAGGTCCTGTTCTGCGAGAAACTTTCTGTACATGTCTGGCACCGCGCGGTCGATGGCCAGGCCGCCGAGAGCTTCGGGCCCGTAGATTTTTTCGATCTCCGCGACAGGGGCCAGTCCGGCTGCGAAGCCTGGCATCACAAAGCGGTCCGTGTTGTCGAGATAAGCGTCCCTGAGTGCGGCTGCGAATTCGCGCGGCTCGATTTTGATCGTCGCGGACAGCAGGCCTTTTTCATTCTTAATGTCGAGAACTTTCATTTTCCTGTCTCCCGTCCCTGTTCGTCTACACGATGACCTTGACCGGGTCGTCGAGCTTCCAGTCAAGATACGCGTCGTGTCCGTCGAATAATTCGGCGAGTTCGGCGCCGGAGCAGGGTTTGCCGTGAGTCAGCCTGCTCTGGAGGCCGTCGAGGAGTTTCAGCCTTTGGGCGTCCCTGGGATAAATGTTGAAGAACGCGAGATAACTGACGGTGCCGATGCGCTCGACCCTTTTGACGAGGTCGGGCAGCGAGGCCAGCTCGCTGAGGCTGAGGTCGTATGGGTCTGGCTGCACCTCCGCTTCGCGCCCGTCTTCTATGTACATGTGGAAGTATTTTGTTTCCTCCGTTTTGGCGTCCCAGTAATCCATGCCGACCACGGCCTCGAGCCGCCCGTGTTCGGCCTTGATGAAAGCCTGGCGCTCTGTTTCTATAAGCGGCAGGCAGAGCTCCGCCTGAGCGCGCGACACGGCCCCGTCGGCGCCTTTTTTGAACGTGAGAGGGTCTTGCTCCGGCTTCCAGCCTTCAAAGAATTTCTGCGCGGCGCTTTCGTCTCCGCCGCAGAGGGCCAGCGCAAGTTCCGCCGCATAGCGCCGCCAGAGCGGCGCAAACGCCAATTTGTCGGCCATAGTTTCGTAATGCAGACGCAGCTTATTATTGTCAGTCGTCATTGTCGTCAGTCTCCTTTTATATTGACCAGTCGATCTTGTTCACGCGCTGCACGAGTTCCTCGTTCCGCTCCTGGAACTGGAGCTCCTTGTTGTGCAGGTAGTATTTGTCGCAGCCGTAATGGCCGATGAAGCGGGCGCTGAAATAGTTGACCGTGAGCTCCGTGACGAAGATGAGCATCTCGTCGCTGTCCCGGAAGGCCTGCTCGCAGAAGGAGAAAACGTTTTCCAGCTCCCTGCCGCCCTTGGCCGCGCCGTCTTTGAGCCCCTTCAGATTTTGCGCGAACTTCTGTTTGATCAGTGCTACGGCAGCTTCACTGTCTGTGCCGCCTTCTTTGAGCAGTTCCGCGCGGTCGTTTTCAAGCTCCGCGATCGCCTTTAGCAGCGTATGCTGCTTTGCGGCGGAGAGCGACGAGGCCCTGCGGCCCTTGTTAAGCGTTTCGCGCAGTGCCGCGAGCTGATTTGCGAGCAGCGGCTCCGCTTGCGCCCCGTCCGCAATACTCCGGCAGGTTTTCCTGAGCTCCGCCGTCAGCAGGTCGAGCAGGTCCTCCGTCTCGCAGACGCTTTTGAGGTCCGCGCAGACTGCGTCGAAGAGCAGTCCCAGCAGCGAGAGCCGCTCGTCGAGCCTGGCCTGCTGCGCCCGGAAGACGATGGCGTCGCCGGCTTTGCCGGCCAGGATCTCTTCGATCTGGTAGTCGCTGCGGTACTTGTTGAAGAGGTCGTAATAGATGGCGAAGTCCCTGGCTATCTTAGGGTCCTGCAGGTACTGGCAGATGAGCTTTTCGTCCACGGCGATCTTATTTTCCTCATAGAGCTTCATCATCTCCGAGAGATCGTCCCAGCCTCGCGCCGTTACGAAGGTCCTGCCGTCCACGGTGTTCTCGATCTTGTAGAAGTCTTTCCTGCGCGCCGCCAGATAGGTGGTGACGGCGGGGTGGACGCCCTTGCTCAGAGCGTAGGCCTTCCAGACCTCGTAATCCGGTTCCACGTCGATGCGTTTGAGACGGTCCCAGGTCACGATGTCAAAGTCGCGCACGGATTTGTTGTATTCGGGCGGGTTGCCGGCCGTGACCACGATCCAGCCGGCCGGCACGCGGTGCTGGCCGAAAATTTTATATTGAAGGAATTGGAGCATGCAGGGGGCCAGAGTCTCGGAGATGCAGTTGATCTCGTCGAGGAAGAGGATGCCCTCCTTCACGCCTGTCTCTTCCATCAGGTGATAGACGGAGGCGATGATCTCGCTCATCGTATACTCCGAAACCTGATACTTTTTGCCGCCGAACTCCTGAGTGGTGATATAGGGCAGCCCCAGAGCGCTCTGGCGCGTGTGGTGCGTCATCGAGTAGGAGACGAGCCCCACGCCCAGCTCGGAGGCCACCTGCTCCATGATGGCCGTCTTGCCGACGCCCGGAGGCCCGATCAGGAAGACTGGCCGCTGTTTCTCGATGGGGATGCGGTACCCGCCGAACTCGTCCTTCGTGAAATACGCCTTCATGGCGTTGATGATCTGTTGTTTTGCTTCCGCTATATTCATAATGAACCTCCTAGAAATCTCCCAGCGAATATTTGCCGAACGCGTCCGCGGCGGACAGGCTGCGGTTGCGGTATTCAAGCAGCAGCGCCACTATTTCCATTCTCTTTCGCTGCTGAGCGCGTTCGAGCGCCGCCTGAAACTCCGCCTCGCCGAGCAGCGAGTGGCCCGTAAAATACGACGCAGACTGAAGCAGGTCGCCGTCGATGGCTGCGTTCAGCAGCTTTATTTTATTCGCTTCCGTCCAGGCCGTGTAAGCCGCAGCAACGGCGCCGCCGTATCTTTTTTCCTCGCCGCAGAAGCCCAGAGCCGCGGCCAGGCGGCAGCGCTCCTCGCGAAGTTCCAGCGGCGCAAGGCCGGGGGCTGTGAGGGTCAGCAGCGCCTCGCTGCCTGTAAACGGCTCGCCGCCTAAGTCTTTGACGTTAGCCGTGAGACTCACGTGCGTCAGGGCCGGGCAGTCGGCAAAGGCGTGGCTGCCGACGCGCAAAACGCTCTCCGGCAGGTATATTTTGCGGCATGCCTGTTTGCCGCGGAAGGCGCCGCTTGCGATGGCGCGAATCCCCTCCGGCACGCGCATTTCTCCGGACTGCTCAAGACAGCCGTAACATACTCCGTCTATTACGATAAAACCGTCCCTGCCGGCCAGCGATTCGCAGCCGTCGAAGGCGCCGCCCTCGATCTCGCCGATCCATTGAGGCAGGCGGCATTCGGCCAGGGCCCGGCAACTTGCGAACGCCTGAGCGCCAAGACGCTTCAGCGTCCCGGGCAGCATGATTTTTTCAAGCCTGCGGCAGTTGAAGAAGGCTTTTTCGCCGATCTCTTCGACGCCTTCGGGCACTGTGACCTCTTCCAGTTTGCGGCAGCCGGCAAACGCGCAGGCGCCGATGGAGGAGAGGCCTTTTTCAAGCGTCAGTTTCTTAAGGTTTTCGCAGCTTGCAAAGGCGCTCTCAGGGATGTTTTTCACCTTCGCAGGCACAGTGACGTCCTCGACGCCCCAGCAGCCGTTGAAGGCGCCGTCGCCGATGAACTCAAGCGTCGGCGGCAGCCGCAGTTCGCTGAGGTTCCGGTCGCCCGCAAAGGCGCGGCGTTCGAGCCGTCTCAGCGAGCGCGGAATTTTGACGTCGATGTTTGTGCAGTCGTAAAACGCGTCCACGCCGATGGTTTCCACGCTGTCCGGCATCTTCACTTTCTGCAGATTGCTGCAGCCGGAGAAGGTCCAGTCGCTCACGGCCGTGAGCCGGCCCTTGAAGTCAACGGTTTCGAGGTTGTTGCAGCCGAAGAACATCCAGCCGCTGAGGCTTTTGACGCTGGCGGGGAGGACGATGTGGTGGAGGCTGCGGCAGCCGGAAAAGGCGCCGTTTTCTATCTCTTCCACGCCCTCGTCGAAGGTGATGTCCCAGAGACGCGAACAGCCCTTGAAGCAGTGCCAGCCCAGCACTTTTACGCCGGCGGGTATATGGACCCTCGTGAGTCCGGTACAGTCCGCGAAGGCGCGCCAGCCGATGTTAGCGACGCTTTCGGGGATCACGAGTTCGTTGACGAGCACGCGTTCCGTGAACGCGTCGGCGGCGATAGACACAACCCCGTCCGGAATGATGGCCTTGCGCAGATTGCGGCGGGCCTTGACGAGGCATTTGCCGAGGAAGAGAAAATCCTCGCTCCAGTCCGTTTCGTTCTCGCTGTAAAATTTATAAAAAGGCGTGCCAGTGAAGACGTCGCGGCCGATCCGGGTCAGGCTCTCCGGCGCTGTGACTTTGCGCAGGTTTGCGCACCACTGGAAGGCCTCCTGACGGATCTCCGTGACGCCGGCGGGGATCGTCACTTCCCAGAGCGAACGGCAGTCGCGGAAGGCCCCTTCGCCCACCGCAGTCAGCCCTTCCGGCAGATCGACGAAGTGTTCCTCGCCTTTGTATCTGACCAGAACCTGGTCTCTGATCTCAAATTCTTCGTTCATCTGATTATCCATTAAAACAGCTCGATCTGTTCCTGCGTGAGCAGCACTTTGACGGCCCAGGCCGGAACCTCCGGTATCTCGCGGCCGCCGTCGAGAAAGACGAAGGCGGCGTCGTAGTTAGGCGGCATGGCCGGGTATGTGCCGCAGCCGTCGGTAAAATAGATAAGGCCCTTGAAATTCATAAATTCATGTTGTTTGATAAGGTCGTCCACGTACGTAAAGACGGGCCGGAAGTCAGTGCCGCCGAAGCCGCGCAGCACCATGCCTTTAATATAAGAGTCAAACTCGTCCTGGCTCGTGATCTTGGCGTCCTCCTCGACCCTGGCCCCGCACTGGATGATGTGGACGTTGACGCGCGTGAAGAAGTTTTCCGTCTGCTTGAGGATGTTCCAGGTCTTGACGACAAATTTCTGCACGAGCTCGCCGGCCACGGATTCGGAAGTGTCGAGCGCGACCACGAACTCGCGCACGCGCCTGACCTCCTTGTATTCGAGCGGCTCCACGAGCGGCATATTCTTATAAAGGCTCAGTCCGTAGGTGTAGAAGATATAGTCGAACTCCTCGTCGTTGATCTCGATATTCTCGCCCAGGATCGCGAAGCGGCGCAGAAAGGCCGCGTAATCGTACTTCTCTTTGTTGATCTCGGCCAGCTCCTGCATCATGTCGCCATTGCTCTGGCCCCAGCTGTTGGAGAAGGTCTCGAGGTCCACCTCGATGCGTTTGGAGATGTCTTTCCACATCTCCTCCGTCTCTTTGGGCGTATAGCCAGGGTCCTGTTTCCTGCGGTCGCTGCCGCTGCCGGCTCCGCCTGAGCCGCTTTGCTCGTCCTGCTTGTCCTGGACCTGCTCGCCGCCGTGCTGCGAGGTCTCTTCGCCCTCGTTCTCATCGCTGAGCGGCGCGTCTTCGCCCTGCTCGTCGAGATTGCCGGCCTCCGGCTCGCCGTTCTGATTTTCTCCGGCGTTGTCGCGCGTGTCGCCTTTGCCGGAGCCGCCTTTGAGCTCCGGCGGATTGTGCCAGATTTTGTGGTCGTCAGCGTAGAAGTGCTCGCGCAGACGGGCGCATTCGATGACGGGTGTCCCCTGGTCCAGCAGCCAGCGGTAGACGCGTTCGGCCGAGATATGGGGCAGCTCGCCGCGGAGTTTTTTGAGCAGCCACTGCTGCTTCTCTTCACGCTCGCAGTAAAGGCATTTGAGGCCCAGATTCGTGATGACGTTCTCCACCGCGATGTCGCAGGCCAGGTCCCAGAAGTCCGCGTTGACCTTTTTGCCGACGAACAGGTGGCGGAAAAGACAGTGCAGCACCATATGCAAATAATTCCGCGCAGGTATCTCGCGGCCCTGTTTGAAGAGGCGGCAGATATGCGCGGAATTGTAATAAAGGAAACGGCCGTCGGTCGCCATTTCTGACGTGGCGGTCTCGTTTCCCGGTATAAATCGTATGAAAGCGGATTCCAGAAAGCGCAGATTGATGAGCAGAGTGTTGCGGGAAAGCCGCAGGATGTCACGCGCCAGCTCTTCGGCCTCGTGCGCCGTCTGATTCAGACGGCGCTGGTCGGCCGGAGTGGAATAGCCATGGGCTTTCTTGATCTGGGCGGAGCTGACTTCCCACTCCTTGTTGTCCATCAAATCTGCGCCTCCTGAGGAATCGCTGCCGTGCAATGCGCAGAGCTCAAACAGGGTTAGTCGCGTTTCGGCAGAGGAGGCATCTCCGCGAATTTCTTCGGCAGATCTTCCGCTCCGAATTCTGTTTTGCCAGTGCGCTGGTGCTCTTTGATCGCGCGCCACAGCCGCTCAGGCGTGATCGGAAGTTCCTTCATCACAAAGCCAGTGGCGTAGTTGACGGCGTTGCCGATGGCGGAGCCGACCGGAGCCGTGCTGCCTTCGCCGGCTTCCTTGGCGCCCATCGGGCCTTCCGGATCGTACTCGCTGCAGACGATCGTCTTGATGTGAGGCATGTCAAGAGCGGTCGGGAAGCGGTAGTCGCGGAAGCTCGGGTTCATATGCTTGCCGTCTTTGTTGTAGACGCATTCCTCAAAGCAGGAGAAACCGAAGCCGAGCAGCACGGAGCCTTCGATCTGTCCTTCCACGGCGCGGATGTTGAGCGGGCGGCCGCAGTCGTGGCCGAATACGAAGTCCTCGAGCTCGACTTGTCCTGTCTCCATATCGACCTTGACCTTGGCGGCCGAGGCGGAGAAGGAGTAAGCGGTGGCGTAGTTGCCTACGTTCTTCACGTAGACGTCCTTGTCGCCTTCGTGGGCGAAGGAACCGACGCCGGCCACGCAGCGTCCGAAGTTCTTCTCTTCATAGCCGAAGCAGGCTTCGTTGTAGGAGATGTTCTTCTCCGCGTCGCCTTCGACGAAGACGCGGTGGTCCTTCATCTTGATGTCCTGAGGTTTGCAGTTCCACTCCTGCGCCCAGTGCGTTAGCAGCTTGAGCTTGGCGTCGCCGACAGCTCTGCGGCAGGCGTTGCCGCCCAGGAAGGTGACGCGGGAGCCGAAGGAGCCGGCGTCCCAGGGCGTGGTGGTGGTGTCGGAGTTGACGAGCTTGACCTCGTCCATGCGGAGTCCCAGCTCTTCGGCCACGATCATGGTCATGACCGTGTCGCAGCCCTGGCCGATGTCGTTGGCGCCGGTAAAGACTACCGCGTAGCCTTCGCGGTTGAGGCGCACGATGGTCGAGGACGAGCAGTAGTGCGGCGTGACGAGGACCGGAAAGCCGGTGCCGGACATGAAGCCGGAGCCGGAAAGCCCGACCGCTTCGCCGCTGCCGACCGGATACTTGTCGCGGTGCTTCCAGTCGATGGCGTCGGCGCAGGCCACCAGGCATTCGTCGAACTTGCAGGAGGTGAACTCCAGGCCCGTGGGGCCGGTGTAGTACGGAGTTATCTCATTCTTGCGGCGCAGTTCGAGCGGGTCGATATGGAGAGCGTTGGCGACCTCGTCCATGTGGATCTCGTGCGCGAAGTGGACCTGGCAGGCCGAGTAGCCGCGCATGGCGCCGGAGGCCGGATGGTTCGTGTAGGGGCGTCTGGCCGTCATGTCGATGTTCTCGACCTTGTACGGGAAGGTGGCGCAGATCAGCGACAGCGTGTTGGCCGCGATGCCGGAGCCGCCGTAGGCGCCGCCGTCGAGGATGTGCTTGCAGCGCTTGGCGAGCAGCTTGCCCTCCTTGGTGAAGGCGCTCTCGATCTCAAACGAGATCGGGTGCCTGGTGCGCGTGCACTTGAAGACCTCGTCGCGTTTGAGGATGCATTTGACCGGGTGGCCGGTCATCTGCGCGAACTTGCAGGGGCAGAGCTCGTGCGCGAAGACGTCGAGCTTGCCGCCGAAGCCGCCGCCGACCATCGGCTTGATGAGGCGGACCTGGCTTTCCGGCACGCCGAGGCCCCAGGCGATCCAGTAGCGGCTTACGTAAGCGCCCTGAGTCGTGGTCCAGACGGTCCATTCGCCGTTCTCGTACTTGGCGATGGCTCCGTGCGGTTCAATGGCTGAGTGGACCATCTCCTGCGTTTTGTAGTAGTGCTTGTCTGTGTAATAGGCTTCGGCGAAAGCCTTGTCCGGATCGCCGGCCTTCATGGTTGTGAAGATGGAGAGGTTGCTCGCCGTCTCCTTGCTCGGGTTCGGATAGTGGATCGGCTCCGCGTCCGGCTTCATGGCGTCGAACGGATCGAGGATCACGGGCAGGGGTTCGTATTCCACTTTGACGAGTCTGGCCGCCTCGGTGGCGATCTCCTCGGTCACGGCGCAGACGGCCGCGACTTCGTCGCCCTCCATGCGGACCTTTTTGCGGCAGAGCGGTTCCTTGTCGGCCAGTTCCTTGAACGCCTCGGGGTTGCCGAGGTTGTGGCCTTCGGGGAAGTCCTTGCCGGTCAGCACGCCCTTGACTCCGGGCAACTTGAGCGCTTCCGTGAAGTCGATGCTCTTGATGAGCGCGTGGGCGTAAGGGCTGTGGACTAGCTTGCAATAGTAGGTGCCGGGAAGATAAACGTCGTCCGTGTAGATGGCGCGGCCCGTGACCTTGGCTTCGGCGTCGACGCGCACATAGGCGTTGCCCTTGCCAGCCAGCTCGTAATCCTCCGGCTTCTTGTATACGCTGGTAATATCGGCGTAGTATTCCTTTGCCTTCATAACCATTATGATCTCGCCTCTCTCTCCATGATTTTAGCGGCGGAGTCTATAGCTTCGACGATTTTCGTATAACCGGTGCAGCGGCAGAGGTTGCCTGCGATGCCGTCGCGGATCTCCTGCTCCGTCGGATGCGGATTCTCGTGCAGCAGGGAGAGAGCCGACATGATCATGCCGGGCGTGCAGAAACCGCACTGCAGGGCCCATTTGTCGATGAATTCCTTCTGGACCGGGTGCAGAACGCCGTCCTTCATAACGCCCTCGATGGTGACTACCTCATGGCCGTCGGCCTCGACTGCCAGCATCAGACAGGAATCGATCGCGGCTCCGTCCAGCAGGATCGTGCAGGCTCCGCACTCGCCCTCTTCGCAGCCGCGCTTGGTGCCGGTCAGATGCATGTTCTTGCGCAGGAAGTCGCACATGGTGATATTGTCAGGCGTCAGTACTTCCACGTCTTCGCCGTTAAGCTTGAAATTAATTATTCTTTTCATCTTCGAGTCAGCCTCCTTCCTACTTAAGCGTCTCGATTGCTTTTTGCACCGCGCGCTTGGTGTAGACGCGGATCATATCGACGCGGTACTCTGCCGAGGCGCGCACGTCGGAGATCGGATGGCACTCGGTGGAAGCCGTTTCGCCGGCCTTTTCGAGCAATTCATCGGAAATCTCCTGCCCGATCAGCACCTGTTCCGCTTTGGTGGCGCGCAGAGGCGTGATGCCGACGCCGGCCATGGCGATGCGGCAGTCCGCCACTTTTTTGCCGTCCATCTTCACCCAGGCTGCGACGCCAATAATGGCCAGGTCCATGGCCTTGCGGACTGCGTGTTTGAAATAGGCAGAACCTTCGCCCGGCTTGAGCTCCGGGATCACGATCTCAGTAACGATCTCGCCGGCGGCCTTGTCGAGGCTCGTCCTCTTGACGCCGGTGAAGAAGTCGCCCATGGAGATCTCGCGCTCGCCCTTCGTGCTTACCGTTTTTACCTTCGCGTTCATGGCCACCAGGATGGAAGCCGTGTCGGCCGAAGGAGAGGCGTTGCAGATATTGCCGGCCATGGTGCCTTTGCGGCGGATCTGCGGAGACGCCACGTAGTGGGCTGCGTCCGCCACTGCCGGAATATTGTCCTTAACGATCTGCGAGGACTGGATGGCGAACAATTTTGCGAGCGCGCCTACATGCAGACCATCGCCCTTCACGAACTCGATCTTGTCGAGACCGGGAAGCTCCTTGAGATCGATGACAGTTTCGACACCCTTGAGCACGTTCTCCTTCAGCAGCAGAATCACGTCGGTGCCGCCCGCCATCAGTATGCACTTGCCGTTCTGTGCCGAAGCCAGTTCGGCTGCTTCCTTGAGGCTCTTGGCCGCTACGTAGTTGAAATTTGGCAACGTCATAACTGTTGTTCCCCCTTTTCTTTCTAACTTTATTTTTTAAAGACGTTTTTATAAAGAAACTGCCTGTGTGCTTGCTACGTTAGCATCTTATGCAGTCCGGCTAAAAAAGATAAGTAGTCTGGGCTACTTATATAGTCAAGAAAACAATGGTATCTTTATCATGTGACGCAGGATTTGCCGCCGAGGGGCTGCCGAAGATATGTTTTATCTTGCAGACGCGCGGCGAGTACGAGCTGCTTTATTCAGTTTTCTTCTGAGGAGGCTGGAATGGCAATGCAAGTTCCTGAAACGGTAAAGTATATCAACAACGCGGATGACGACCTGATACGCCACCTTTACTATCTGCCGCAGGGCATCAAGCGGCTGGAATCGCTGGGTGAAGTCGTTCGCGTTGACAAGGACCGCATCCTTAACGTAGTCAACGAGGTACCGGATTACTGCTACCTCGTCAAAGAAGGCCGCGTTATCTGCTACGAAATCACGCTGGCAGGCGTGCAGCGGGTCTACAGCTTTATGGAGCCTGATTCGATCTTTTTAGAGGAGTGCCTGCTGCTTGACGCGCCCAGTCCGGTCTTCTTCAAGACGATGGTGCCCTCCACACTGGTCCGCATCAGCAAATGCGCGCTTAAACACGCCTTTAAGCATGATATAGATATAGTCATGGACATCTGTCAGGCCATGGCGGCCAAATTTCTCTCCGCGATGGGGCAGATCCGCATCAGTCAGCAGAAACCGGCCGAGTGGAAGATCTGCCGCCTGCTGCAGATATTTATGGAACATTACGGCGCGGCTTACGACGGCAAGGTGCTCATCGCTGAAAAGATAAGTCAGCAGATGATCGCCGATATGCTCGGCATCAACCGCGTGACCGTTGCCAAAAAATTCAAAGAGATGAAAGACAGCTCCATGCTGGAACAGATCAACGGCTACCTGTGCATCAGAAGCGCCGAGGCCCTCCAGAAGCACATGGACCTGATGAGATAAAAAATAACATCGCGCAGGGAAGTCTCCGCCGCTTAAAAGCGCGCAGCGCCTTCAGCGCGTTGCCGGGACTATTTTGAATTATTGAAAGGCTCTTTGCGGTGCATGCAGCTTAATTGCACAAAGGGCTGTGACAGGAGCTGAAAATTGCGCGGCGGTTTGCAGTTATTGGCGACATGTATGAGTAGCGTGCCAAAAGCGGTTGAGAGTAATAGAAAACGGCCGCCGACGGAACGAAGATCAGATCATCATGAATCCAGCCAGTTCTCGGCAACAGAGGCATGATATCTCAGTAAAACTGCAGACAGACTCAGCGCCCCAGCCGCAGCGAATCAATAGTCGCCTGAATGTGCTCCTCCATCAGCCTTGCGCATTTTTTTTCGTCATGGGCGGCTAGGGCTGCCTGGATCCGGATGTGTTCGTCCAGGCTGGGGTTGGTGTCGAAATCGAAAAAGGTCTCGAAGAAAATCGCCTGCACATAGACGCGCGACAGCACGTTCCTTACGCAGCTGACCAGCGTTGCGTTGTCTGTGGACTCCGCTATTATCATATGAAAGGCGTTGTTGACGTTGAGATACGACTCAAGGTCCTTGTCGCTGAAGGTCTTGCGCTCTTCGTCTATTTTATCCTGCAGCCTGCAAAGCTGAATATTTGTGATGATAGGGGCGGCTTTTCTGATGGCAAGCACTTCAAGATCTTTGCGGACTTCGTAGGCGTCCAGAACTTCCTTCCTGGTAGGAGAGGCAAGGTGCGCTCCCAAGCCTGGAATGATCTGGACCAACCCTTCGCTTTCAAGCCTTCTCAACGCCTCGCGGACCGGCGTGCGGCTTACGTCGAACTCTTTCGCCAGCGCAATTTCCGGCAGACGCTGTCCGCTCGTAAATTCTTTTTTAAAAATGCATTTTCTGATACGGCCATAGACGAGATCGGCTGCTGTGACTCCCATCGAATCGTTCATAAAAAGGCGCTCCTTTGTAATGTCCTCATGCTGGCATAGCATATAGAATTCTTGTAATTTTCGCAAGTGTTTTTATGCATTATGACACGGCAGTGTCATTATATGGAGTGTTTTGCGTACTCTTGACATTATGAGAGTTTGGGGATATAAAGAAGTCAGAATACATGGTATTCAATGTATACATAATTTCACTTAAAAGGAGACAAATGAAAATGTTGGACCTGAACGCGCTTTGCAACATGAAAGGCAAAACTGCAATCATCACCGGTGCCGCTTCCGGCATCGGAGCAGGCATCACACGATTCTTCACGGACGCCGGCGTCACGGTGGTAATGGCAGACATCAACGAAAAGCTCGCGCAGGCAGTAGAGAAGGAAATTATCGACAAGGGCGGCCGTGCCGAATTTGTAAAGTGCAACGTCACCAAAGAGGCGGATTGCGCTGCCCTGGCCGAATATACGGCTAAAAAGTACGGCAGGATCGACATCCTAGTCAACTGCGCCGGCGTGGCCCGCCGCCATACGGTGGAGACTCTGTCGGAGGCCGACTGGGACCTGGCTCTCACAGTCACGCTCAAGAGCGTTTTCCTTATGTGCAAGCACGTGGTCCCCTATATGAAGAAGGCCGGCGGCGGCAAGATCGTCAACATCGGCTCCGGCTGGGCGCTCAAGGGCGGCGATAAGGCCGTTTCCTACTGCGCGGCCAAGGGCGGCGTCTGGAATATGACGCGCGCGATGGCGATCGACCACGGCCCCGACAATATAAATATCAACTGTGTCTGCCCGGGCGACATCGACACGCCGATGCTCAAGAGCGAATGCGAGCAGTTGGGCGGCGTCTACAACGAAGAGTACAAAAAAGCCTGCGCGCAGCGCCCGATGGCGCGTTTGGGCCGTCCATTGGACGTGGCTATGTGCGTCTTCTTCCTCTGCAGCGAGATGGCGCCCTGGGTCACCGGTTCGTCGCTGGTTGTCGACGGCGGCGGCATTGCTTAAGTTTTTTTGCACAGCTGGAACACAAATAAATCTGCAAATTCTATCACAGGAGGAATAAACGTGTCTAAGAAAATGTATCCCTACATTCCGGACTCGGAGCCGGCCGTCCAGGCTGAGATGCTCAAGTTTATCGGCGCTGAGTCGATCGAGGAACTTATCTCCGATATTCCGGAAGAAGTGCGCATGAAGAAGCCCATGGAGCTGCCGGAGCCGTATAACGACGAAGCCAGCCTCTACGGACATGTGAGCGGAATCCTCAACAAGGACCGCACTGCGAACGAACTGCGCTGCTTCCTTGGCGCAGGCTGCTATAACCGCTATGTGCCGGCCGTGGTGGACGAGGTCATCAACAGGTCCGAGTTCCTGACGGCCTACGCGGGCGAGCCCTATGAGGACCACGGCCGTTTCCAGGCTATGTTCGAGTATGAATCCATGATGGCCGAGCTGCTGGATTTCGACGTCTGCAACGTGCCGAATTACGACGGCGCCCACGCCATGAACACCTCACTGCGCATGGCCTGCCGCGTCACGGGCCGCAAAGAGGTGCTGATCCCGCGCAACGTCAACCCCGACGTGCTGACGGCGGTGCTCACGTACCTGCAGCCGGACGTCAAGGTCACATTCGTCGACTACAACGCGAAGACCGGCCGCATCTGTCTCGACAACCTGCGCTCGAAGATGAGCGATCAGGTCGCGGCGGTGCTGGTGATGAATCCCAACTTCTTCGGCATCGTGGAGGAGAAGGTCCAGGAAATTTCTGAACTGGCCCATTCGCACGGAGCTATGATGGTCGCTTACGTAGAGCCGGCCACTCTGGGCGTGCTGACGCCGCCCAGCCGTTACGGTGCTGATATCGCCTGCGGCGATCTGCAGCCTCTCGGCATCCATATGAACTTTGGCGGCGGCGTGGCCGGTTTCATCGCCACGAGCGATACGCCCAGGATCATCGAAGAATTTCCTTCGCGCCTGTTCGGCATCGCGCCGACCAAAGATCGCGAATGGGGCTTCGGAGACGTGCTCTGGGGCCGCACTTCGTTTGCAAACAGGGACCATGCCAAGGAATTCGTCGGCACCCACTCGGCCCTCTGGGGTCTGGCGGCGGGCGCCTACCTTGCCTCCATGGGCCCTCAGGGTATGAAGGAACTCGGCGAAGCCATCGTGCAGCGCCAGGTTTGCCTCAAAAACAACATCGCCGGCCTTAAGAACGTCAAGATCGACAAGTTCTCCGGCGCTACGTTTGAGGAGTTTGTGGCCGATTTCAGCGCGACCGGCAAGAGCGTCAAAGAGATCAACAAGAAGCTGCTCGACAAGGGCATCCTTGGCGGCTACGACCTGGGAGAGGCTTTCCCTGAGCTCGCCGGCTGCATGCTGCTCTGCGCGACCGAACGCACGACCGCCGAAGACATCAAGGCTTTAGCCGCCGCGCTCGGCGAGATTCTGGCATAAGGAGGACGCCGCTATGTTAATGACCGGACTTGAAAGAATGAAGAAATTCCGCCAGGCAAGGTGGAACGAACCCGTTATCTATGAACTCAGCGAACCTGGACAGAGGGCCGTGCTGGTTCCCGGACCCTGCTGCGACTGTGTCTCTACCGATGAAGCAATAGCCACGCTGCCGAAGGGCATGGTGCGCGAGGGCGCTGCCAACCTGCCGGAGCTTGCACAGCTCCAGCTCGTGAGGCACTACAACCACCTCTCGCAGGAGAATATAGGCATCGACGGCAATATCGACATTGGGCAGGGCACCTGCACGATGAAATACAATCCCAAGGTCAATGACCGCATCGCCAACTCTCCCAAGCTGACCGACATGCACCCGCTGCAGCCGGCCGAGACGGCCCAGGGCATTCTGGAGATCTATTATAAACTCGGCGAACTCTTCAAGGGCATCACGGGGCTCGACGCCTTCTCCATGCAGGCAGGCAGCGGTTCTCACGGCGTGCTGGCCCTCGCTTCCACGGTGCGCGCCTACTGGCGCGACAAGGGCGAAGAGGACAAGCGCGACGAAGTGATCACCACCTTCTTCTCGCATCCGGTTGACTGCGCCGTGCCTATTTTCAAGGGCTACAAGGTCACCGTCATCCAGCCCGACAAGGACGGCTATCCGGATATCGAAGCCTTCAAGGCTGCCCTCTCCGACCGCACCGCGGCCATCTTCTTCACGAACCCCGAGGACACCGGCATCTTCAACGTGCGCATCAAGGAGTTCACGCGGCTGGCTCACGAAAAGGGCGTCGTCTGCTGCTACGACCAGGCCAACGCGAACGGTCTGCTCGGCATCACGCGCACGGCCGAAGCGAACTTCGACATGTCCTTCTTCAACCTCCACAAGACCTTCTCGGCCCCGCACGGCTGCGGCGGCCCCGGCTCCGGTCTCGTGGCGGCCAAAAAATTTCTGCGTCCGTACCTGCCGAAGCCGCTGGTTGAGTACAGCCCTGAAAAAGGCTACTACCTCGACTTTGACATGCCCAAATCCTGCGGCAAGATCAAGTCATTCTGGGGTACGGCCGGAGCGGTTGTGCGCGCTTACGCCTGGATAATGATGCTGGGCGCCGACGGACTCCGCGAGGTTTCCCGCGTCGCCATCCTCAACAACAACTACTGCATGAAGAAGATCCTCGCCATCAAAGGCGCTTCCATCTCCTATCCGCACCACAAGTCGCGCATCGAACAGGCGCGCTACAGCTGGCAGAAGCTCAAGGAAGACACGGGCTTCGGCACGCTGGACGTGCAGCGCTGCATCTCCGATTTCGGCACCCACTACTGGTCGAGCCACGAGCCCTGGATCATTCCGGAGCCGTTCACGATCGAACCGAGCGAATCATATTCCAAGACCGACATCGACGACTTTGTGGCGGCCCTCGCGGAGATCTCTCGCATGTGCTACGAGGAGCCGGAGAAGGTCAAGGCGGCGCCGGTCGACAGCACCGTGCACTACACGAGCCACGACTACTTCGACGATCCGAAGAAGTACGCCATCACCTGGCGCGCGTACAACAAGAAGTACAACGGCTATTTTGAGCCGAAGAAGAAATAAATAATATGCTCAGGATCGGATTCTTAGTCAATCCGGTCGCCGGTATGGGCGGCAGCGTCGCTCTCAAGGGTACGGACGGAGAGGAAACTCTCCGCCGCGCCCTCGAGCTCGGCGCCGTGCCCAGGGCCGGCAAAAGAGCGGCCGCAGCGGCGGCTGAATTTGCACCCTCGGCTGGCGGCTGTATCTTTCTCACGTCCTCCGGCGCCATGGGCGAGGAGTCGCTGGCTGCGAATGGCCTCGCTGCGGAAATAATATACGAGCCCGGCGCCAAAACTGCCGCCGAAGATACTAGAAAGGCAGCGCAGGCCATGCTGGACGCGGGAGCCGAGCTTATCATTTTTACAGGCGGCGACGGAACAGCTCGCGACGTCTGTTCTGTGGTCGGCGATAAAACGCCGGTCGTGGGCATCCCAGCCGGCGTCAAGATCCATTCAGGCGTCTACGCCAAACGGCCGCTCGACGCGGGCCTGCTCGTAAAGAACTTCATCGCCGGCGAAGTCAAAAACTACGTTCTCTCCGAAGTTGAGGATATCGACGAGGACGCCTTCCGCGAGGGAAAGGTCAGAGCCAGGCTCTACGGCTATATGAGAGTGCCCGACGACAGCAGGTACATGCAGGACCGCAAGGCCGGCGGCTCCGGCGGCGAAGCCGGACAGGCCGAAGAATTGGCTGCCTACGTAATTGCGCAGATGAAGCCCGGCGAGCTGTACCTGATCGGATCCGGCAGCACTACGGACGCGGTCATGAAAGGGCTGGGACTTCAGGGCACGCTGCTGGGCGTCGACGCCGTCGAGGACGGCAGGCTCACAGGCAGCGACCTCAGGGAAGAGCAAATCTTCAGATTATTATCCCAGCGGGAGCCTGAGAAGCGGCATCTGATCATCACGGTCATCGGCGGCCAGGG
>Ga0163159_1001452_pt1 | contig 22793 bp, 22 predicted proteins | sample BioMet9_FD_108702 | JGI IMG/M metagenome (GOLD analysis project Ga0163159, IMG submission 108702) | Microbial communities from bioreactor (seeded with sewage sludge) at Lawrence Berkeley National Lab, California, USA - Biofuel... | ecosystem: Engineered > Bioreactor > Anaerobic > Unclassified ... | reverse complement strand
TAAAGGTGGTGCGCTAGCCATGGCAAAAGCACATGTTATCTGCCGTTGTGAAGAAGTCGAAATCGATACGATCAGAAAATATATCGCCGCCGGCTGCACTACGCTGGACGAACTGAAGCGTGCGCTGCGCGTGACGATGGGACCCTGCCAGGGCAGGGGCTGCAGGGATATTATACTGAGAGAGCTGTCCAGAGCGACAGGCAAGCCTGTGGCGGAGCTTTCTCCAGGTACCATCAGGCAGCCGGTCAAGCCTATTAAAATAGGTCTTCTTTGCGGCAGCAGCAACAGCGATAAGTAAAAAAGAGACAGTGGAGAGCGCTGGTTATATGCACCTTCCGTTATACGGACAGCGCGTATGATCAGCGCCTTTTTGTTGTAGTACGGAGGAAAATTCAATGAAACTTACTGGCGGTTATACCAATTATGGACAAGATATCGGAGTTCTCATGCTGGATACGGTTTTTCCGCGTATTCCCGGCGATATCGGCAACGCAAGAAGCTATCCGAATATTCCCATCCGTTACAAAATTGTCAAAAACGCCTACGCGTCCAGGATCATGAACAAGGAACCTGACGCCGGTCTCATCAAGCCGTTCATAGAGGCGGCCCGGGAGCTTGAGTCGGAAGGCGTCAGGGCCATTACTACCAGCTGCGGTTTCCTGGCCGCCTTTCAGCGTATTCTGGCCGATTCCGTACATATCCCCGTTTTTACCTCAGCGCTGATACTCGTGCCGCTCATCCACGCGATGATCAACAGGGACAAGAAGATCGGCATTTTCACAGAAAGAGCCTGGAACATGAACGAGGGACACTTTAACAACGTGGGCTGGTCCTCAAAAGATATTCCGGTTTGCGTTACAGGCATGCAGGAGGGCTCTCCCTTTCCAGCGCTGTTCTGCGACGGAGGCAAAGAAGAGGAGTTCGAAGTATTGGAAGAATGCATGCTGGAGATGACGACCAGACACATGAGGGAGCATCCCGACACTGGAGCCATCGTTTTTGAATGCACCAACTTCGGTCCTTTCTCTGAAAAGGTGCAGGAGATAGCCAAAGTGCCTGTCTTCGGCATTAATCAGCTTCTGGAATATATAGCGGCTTGTGTGAACGTCAGGAGCTACTATTAGTATTAAAATATAGAGAGAACATCTGCAGGCTGTGATTTCTGTCTGCATATATCAGGATCCGGGGCTATAATAGCAAAGTCCCTGAATTTTTACAGATTTGCGGCCAGGCCGGCTTTTCACGGAATTAAGCTGCAAGTCCGTCAGTCATCAGGTCTCAGAAATTATTATGACGCCGCGTCATGAAAGGAATGATTGTCTATGGCAGAGATCAACAGCAATTATCTGAAGCTTAAGGGCAATTATCTGTTCAGAGAGGTCGCCCGCCGGGTTGCCGCTTTTAAAGAAGAAAATCCGCAGGCCGACGTCATCAGGCTGGGGATCGGCGACGTCACGCAGCCTTTGCCGCAGGTCTCAGTGGAGGCCATGCACAAAGCCGTTGACGAAATGGCGGACCAGGATACTTTCAGAGGCTATGGGCCGGAACAGGGCTATGATTTTCTCATAGACAGGATCATCGCCGCCAATTACAAAAGCCGCGGCATCGACCTCGGCAGGGACGAAATATTCGTGAGCGACGGGGCCAAAAGCGACTGCGGCAACATACAGGAGATCTTCGGGGCCGGCTGCACGATTGCGATCACCGATCCGGTTTATCCGGTCTACCTGGACACCAACGTAATGGCCGGACGCACCGGAGAAATGCAGTCTGACGGCCGCTATGCCGGCGTTACATATCTGCCCTGTACTGCGGAGAACGACTTTACGCCGCCATTGCCGCCCAAACGCACAGATCTGATCTATCTCTGCTGTCCGAACAACCCGACTGGCACCACGCTTTCCCGCGCGGAGCTCAAAAAGTGGGTCGACTATGCAAAGACCAACGAATCAGTGATCCTCTTTGACGCCGCTTACGATGCCTATATCACGGAACCGGACGTGCCCCATTCTATTTTCGAGATCGAAGGCGCGAAGGACGTGTCCATCGAGTTCCGTTCTTTCTCGAAGACCGCCGGCTTTACCGGCACCCGCTGCGGCTATGTGGCTTTGCCTAAAACGGTCATGGGCAAAGCGGCGGACGGAAGCAGACATTCCTTTAACTCACTCTGGAACCGCCGCCAGTCCACTAAATTCAACGGCACCGCCTACGTCATTCAGCGTGCAGCAGAGGCGATTTTCTCTGAAGAAGGCCAGCGTCAGGTCAAGGCGCTTGTCTCCTATTACATGGAAAACGCGCGCATCATACGCGAAGGCGTTATGGCTGCTGGCATCAAGGCCTTCGGCGGAGTCAATTCTCCGTATATCTGGATCAAGACGCCTGATAATATGCCGTCATGGGATTTCTTCGATAAACTGCTGAAGGAGGCAAACATCGTCGGGACGCCGGGCGCCGGATTTGGCCCCTGCGGCGAAGGCTATCTGCGGCTGACCGCGTTCGGCAGCCGGGAAAACACTCTGCGTGCGGTCGCCAGGATCAAAAGCGAGCTGCGTTTGTAAGACGATATATATTGCATTTCCCGGATTACGGCGAAGCAGTGCGCATAAATGCTTACAGATAAAACGGACGTCCTCTGCGGGCGTCCGTTTTTGCAGCAGCTATGTCATGAAGCGGAGGGCTAAATACTTTCATTTGCATGAGTGGTATAATCGGCATAAAGTCAATATTCACAAATGATGAACATTATCAAAAGAGGTCCATGCAATGCTAAGATTCCTGAATGAGATAACCTACGAAATACTTGAGTTTCTGAAAAATAACGGTTCCAGCGCGGCTGGTGCCAGCACTGTGAGCGCTCACCTGGCCAAGCGAGGCTATGAGGCTGCTCCCGCGACGGCTGGCAGGCTGCTGAAAGAATTCGACGACAAGGGCTGGACTGTAAAAATCGGCAACAGGGGCAGAACCCTTTCAAAAGCAGGCGCGGCCAAACTGCAGGAACTGGAAGGCGCAAGATGGCAAAACAGCATTGTCAGGGATATGTCTGACGCGCTTGACAAAAACGACGGCGAACGCATGGCGGAACTGATGGCGGCACGGCTGCCTGTGTCGGTGGAAACGGCGCGGCTGGCGGCTGTGAACGCTACCAGGGAGGAGCTTGCGGAGCTGAAGGGCCTGGTCGAGGAGCAGGAATTGCTTGTAAAGGACAACAGCCCGGTCTGGCTGACAGAGGATGCGGATACGCGCTTCCACAAGCTGATAGCCAGAATCAGCCGCAACCCGGTGCTTGAAACAATAGTCGCTCTGATACGCAGGAGCGAGGAGGAAGCCAGGTTGTCCGGTCCCGGAACGGAGCATGTCCCTTCCGGTCACGGCGGGGAACATCGCATGATTTATGAAGCCATTGCGCTCCACGCTCCCGATATCGCCGCTCTGGCGATGAAGCGCCATATAGAAAGCGTTATGAAGGACGAAAACCAATATCCTCTTTCATAAAAAAACGTCCGAAACCAGCTGGCTTCGGACGTTTTCTATATATGCCTGCGGAACCGCTATCGCTTAAGACGCCATCAGATTCGGCAGGAAGAGCACGATCTGCGGGAATACGGCGAGCAGGAAGGCAAAGACTACGATGATCACTATAAACGGCATTACGGATCTGGAAATAAATCCAATGCTTTCGTCGGCGAGGCCCGTGACAAGGAACAGGTTGAAGCCTACCGGCGGCGTGATGTTGGCTATCTGGACGAGCAGCACGATGAAAATGCCGAACCAGATCGGATCCATGCCGTAGGTCTGGGCGAGCGGCAGGAACATCGGCACCGTCATGACGATCATCGAGTAGCCGTCGACCAGGCAGCCGAGGATCAGATAAACGATGGTCATAAGCGCCAGGACTGTGTATTTGCCGGCTCCGAAGGATACGATCGTGGCGCTGATCCATTTCGGCAGATTCAGGAAACCGAGCGAGACTGAGAAGAACGAGGCTCCGATGAGTATCAGCATGACCATGCAGTTTGTTTTGACGGCCCCGACTACGCAGTCAAAAAACAGCCTCGGCGTCAGGCAGCGGGTCAGCAGGCCCAGCAGCAGGGAACCGATGACTCCCACGGCCGCAGCTTCTGTCGGCGTTGTCCAGCCGGCGTAGATGCTGCCCAGCACGAAAGCGATCAGGATGACTACCGGCAGCACCTTGGGCAGACTGCGGAATTTTTCGCCCCAGGTATATTTCTTTTCCGGTTTAACGCTGGAAGCGTCGTTGGTTATCTTCGATGCGATGCCTATATAGACGCAGAAGATGAACATCAGCACGACGCCAGGCACGACTCCGGCAATGAAAAGTTTGCCGATGCTGCAGTTGGCGGCGACTCCGTAAATCAGCATTGGCACGCTGGGCGGAATCAGGATGCCCAATGTTCCGGAAGCCGTGAGGCTGCCGATCGAGAGTTTCTCGCTGTAGCCGCGGCGGCGGAATTCAGGAATCGTGATCTTGCCGACCGTAGCTGTGGTCGCGTTAACGGAACCTGTGATGGCGGCAAAAATAGCGCAGGCCACGACGTTAAGGTGCAGCAGCCCGCCAGGCAGTCCTGCAAGCCAGGGAGAGAGGCCTTCGAACAGATCATCCGATATCTTCGTTTTGGCGAGTACTTCGCCCATCATGATGAACAGAGGCAGAGCCATGAGGCTGCTGCTGTTTACGTTGTTCCACAGCACGCTGCCAAGGATGTTCATGGCGGGAAATTTGGTGAACAGGGTAATGGCTATCCAGCTCGTCAGGAACAGAGAAGGCCCAATCCACAGGCCTGAGGCGAGAAAGACGGCCAGCAACGCGATTACGGTCAGAAATGAATATAGTTCCATGTCCGTTCCTCCTACTTGTCAGACTCGCCGACAGCGAAGTTCCACAGGTTGATGACGTACTGGATGGTCAGCAGCAGCGAACCGATCGGCAGACAGGCCTGAGGGATGTACAACAGAGTGGCTGATATCTGCATGGAACGGGTCTGGTCCGCGTAAGAGGACTGGAAGATCTTCCAGGATACAACAGTCAGATAAACGGCCACGGCAATGGCGGCTAAGTACGTTACATATTTTAGGAAGCGGAGGAGTCCCGGACACTTGTTCTTAAGCATGTCTATGAGATCCATGCGGATATGTCCGTGGCACATTTCGACGTAGCCGAGACCGAGCATGCTGCTCACAGCCATGAGATAGCCGGTATATTCGTCCGTAATGTACAGGGAATGGCTGGTAGTGCTCCTGATGATGATCTCGGCAATAATGAGCAGCGCCGAGAAGCAGACGCAGAGGCCTGCAATAAATCCAGCGATGTTATTTACCTTCTGAAAAATTTTAGTTATCAGACGCAAAGAGACCACACCTTTACTGAATTATAAAAAGGAGGAAGCGCGCCGTATGAACGTAAAAACACGCTCCCTCCGGATTATTCGCGGATCTTTGAGAATATGCGCTTTAAACCTTAAGACTACTTGACGTTCTTCTTGGCTGCTGTGAACTTGTTATAAAGTTCGACTGCGTCCTTGGCAGAAGCGTTCTTGTCAAGCCAATCCTTGATGACGCCTTCGGAAGCCTTTACAAGTTCGTCGTGATAGGTCTTGGAAACAGGCACGAGTTTGACGCCGTTCTTGTAGCAGAACTGATCGTTGGCGGCCACGACCTTCTTGACTTCGGCGCGCAGGAACTTGTCGCATTCTTCGGCGGCCTTTGTAAGGGCTTTCTGGTCAGCCGGCGAAAGAGCGTCCCACGACTTCTTGTTGATTGTCATAATGCTGGAAGCGGTGGAGAATCTGATCGGCATGTGATATTTGCAGACTTCGTAGAACTTGCCTTCCCTGACGGAAATGGAGGAGGTGATCGTGGAATCGATCAGGCCGGTAGCAAGTCCGGTGTAGGTCTCGGCGTAAGGAACGTTAAGCGCCTGAGCGGAGCAGGCTGCTGCAAACAGAGCGCCGTTTCTGTCGTAGGAGCGGATCTTGAGTCCCTTCATATCCTTGATGTCGGCGACCTTCCTGTTGGCCCAGAGTCCGCCGAACGGCCACGGGATGATGACGAGGAGTTTCTGGTTCTTGGCTGCGCAAACCTTTTCATAATAGGGCTTGGCAAGCTGGTCGAACAGTTCTACTTCCTTCCAGCTGTTGATCATCATAGGAAGCGTGCGCAGGGCAAGCACCGGTGCGTCGCCGGCCACGTTAGAGGTGACCATTTCCGCGATGTCCAGCTGACCGTCGCCAACGGCCTTCAGGATCTCGGCGCCCTTATAGCCAAGGGAACCGCCAAATTCGACGCGGAGCGTAAGGTCGCCCTTTGAAAGGTCTGCCACGCGTTTTGCCATTGCCTGCATGCCGCGCGTGATGTAGTTGTCCTCATTCCACACGGTCAGAGCGATGAGGTTCGTTTTTGCGAACGACACCGTGGCAAAGCACATAACAAGCACTGCTGCGAGAAAAATGATACCGACTTTCGACTTCTTCAACATGGTACACCCTCCTTAGATTTAAATGACAACCAGAGTTGGTTAATCATTTTTGATGAACAAGTGGAATTATAGATTTATGGTTTCCTGGTGTCAAGCAAAATGACTGGCAAGGTGGAATAATTCGTTTTTTCAGACAAAAGCCGACTATTTCGGCTTGCTATTTGATAAATTTTACGTTACTCTAGGGGGCGAGCGAAAAACAAGAATTGGCTGACCCGATTGGTAATCGCTTGTGTTCCGTGTTTGAGCAGCGCTGTTCCGGGCGTTGCCGCATGGCTTAAATGAGGTGCTGATATGCTTAAATCACCAGATGACGATCTGATATATGAAGTGCTCTCATACCTGCAGAATAACGGTTCCGCGGCTGGGGCAGGTTCAGTGCAGCTTTATCTGACGGGCCGCGGTTTCTCGGTCTCCGAGGCCACTGCCGGCAGGATCCTGCGCAAACTGGAGACTTCCGGCCTGGTGGAGAAGAACCGCAATAAAGGCCGCGAGCTTTCCGACGAGGGACTGAAGCGTTTGCGGGAGCTTGACGATATCAAATGGCAGTACCGCTGGACCGAAAAGTTTATGGACACCATCGCCAGTCTCAAGAAAGATAAGCTTATTCAGCTGCTAGAAGCCTGCAGACCAGTTGAAATCGGCATCGCAAGACTGGCCGCCGCCCGCGCCACGCAGAAAGACATCGACAAGATAGCAGCCAACGTGGAGCAGATGGAAAAGTGCGCCAAAGAAGGAAAATTTCCGGCGGAACTGGACACTGAATTCCACTGCCTGCTGGCTGCTGCAAGCGGCAACCCAGTCCTTATGTCCGTGATAGTGCTGCTGCGCAAGAAACAGGAAAACGCCCTCGGCATCGCCGCCATCAGAGCCAAGGTCGGCGCCGCAAGCTGCGAGGACCACCGCAAAATACTGGGCGCGCTCAAGTGGCACGATCCGGAGATCGCCGCTCTGGCGATGAAAACGCACCTGAACAACCTCGTCGATTCGCTCAGCAATGCAAAATAGAGGCTGGCGCCCCATATATTCTTGCGTGCTTTTCAGCAGAACTCCGAATATCTCAAGCTGTTATTCCGGAAGGTCTGTGCCCGGACAGCAATAACACAGATATTTTCGGCAGCTCCTGAATTGCCTGTGGTGCAGCTGCTTATTTAACGCTGGCTGTGCACTGTATTGTCAACTCATTCCTGATGACTATATTTGTGCCGCTGAAGCTAAATTTCCAGACGAATTCATCTGCTACGAAGCGGGCTGCGTAAGAATTTTATCAGCGTAAGCCTGGAACTGCCGCTTAAATCAATAAATTTCCTTCATGCAATTTTAAGCTGTCTATTGACAAAAAACGTAAAAATAGAGACAATAAGCTCATCAGCACTGATGAGTTGTTTTGCGATTCCTTAAGATACTTCTAACAATTTAGAGGCGCTGCGCTGTTATCCTGTTTTCTTACTTGTTCAATAAACGAGAGGAGTGTTGATGTTGGCTGCAAGGGTTTGCGTCAGAGACGTTCTCCGCGCGCTTGACGTAATTACGGGAGGACGCATTGTGAAAACGCCGGCAGATCTGGCCGGAGGAAATCGCTTTGTTGTAACTAAAACTTCTAATATTCCAGGCAAGAGCGTAACTGAACTTCCAGGCCTCGTATGGGGGCACATGGATGCAGAGGTAAAACGGCTGGCCGTTCTTATGACGCTTACGGAAAGCGCCATCGAACTGGCGGCAGCCACAGGCGTCGACGCCATCATCTCGCACCATCCGATCGCTGAAGGGTCCAACACCGGCGGCGTTACAGCCAAAAATTATCTGGACCTCTATAAGATTTCGGTGTTTGAGCTTCACGAGGCGTTTCACGGCCTGCACCCCGGTATCGCCTGGCTGCACGGCAGCAGCGCGAAGCATGTCAATATCGCTTTCGGCGGGCATCCAGGCAACATCGTATGGTACGGTGAAGCGCTGCCTGAAGTTCCTACGCTTGGTTCCATGATCAGCCGTCTCGATAAAATCATGGGGACGCCGGTCGAGGAGAAGATGCTGCTGGACGAGAGAGATGAACGCCGCTGCAGCGGTCTTGACGAGACGAGCGTAGCGGTGCGTGCCAAGATTTTCGTCGGTAAACCTGAAAATAAGCTGGGCAGAACGATCACGATCTTCCCGCACACTGGTTTTACCCCGGAAGAGCTAGAGCAGGCCTACAAGGAATATCCTGCTGATACGCTCGTCTGCAATATCAGCCGGCCATTGCCAGACAGCCCTCTTATTGACAAAGCCCGCGAACTTGGCATGAATCTCGTGGCCGGCAATTCGCACGCCATGGAGATTTTCGAGAACGGCGTTCCTCTTGCATACGCGCTCAAGTATCAGCTTCCGTCTGTGGACGTAAGGATCTTCAGAGAGCGTATGGTCAATGTGCCGCTTGAATCCATCGGCACCAGCGAACTTCGCGAATACGGCAGCCGCATAGCCAGGGAATATCTGCCCAAACCCAAGGCATAACTAAACAGAACCGTTTGGAGGTTTTGATGATGGAGAATAAAGAAACAAAGGAGAGAAAGATTTCCAGGATTGAAATAGTCGGCATGGTGCTGGTCGTATTTTCCATGGCGATGCTCTTTATCAATGCCGGAGCGGTAGGCGGACTGTTCAACGCCATGTTCAACCGCGCCTACAAAGTGGTTGTCCCAGTCTATATCACTGGCAGCATCGGCTGCGCCATTATCATCAGCGTCACGATGGGCCGCATCCTCGAACGGCTTGGCTTCACCGACGCGTTGATGAGGATCTTCGTGCCCCTTATGAAGTATATCGGAGTCAACGCCTGCGTGGCGATTCCGGTCATTTACAATATTTTGGGCGACGTTAACGCGGCAGGCCGCATCTCCAGCCCAATCTTCAGGAAGGCTGGCGCCACCAGGGATGAACAGAAGATCGGCATCGCCACGCTGATGCAGGCTCCCTGTTCTTTCTCCATTCTTATCTTCGGTATCATAGCTATGACCATGGTCCATGTGCGCGTATTTCTCGTGCTGGTGCTTGGCTATTTCCTGCCTGTGCTGGCTGTGCCGCTGCTTCTGCGTCTGACGATCTGGCGCAATTGCAAAGCGGTCTCGATTTCCGATATGCCGGTCTTTACGCCGACAACGCCGTTCCTGTCTACGATCTTTGGCGCGGCCAAGGAAGGCGCTGAACTGCTCTTCACGCTGATCGTGCCTGCCTGCGCGGTTATCTTCGCAGCCATCGGAGCGCTGGATTTCTTCGGACTCTGGACTCCGTTTGAAGGTGCTTTGAATTCCATGCTGTCGTTCATGAACATTGAACCCAAGAGCGGCGTTGTCTCCATTCTGGCAGGCGGCTCGCTGGCGATGGCGCAGATCAAGGACATCGCGGCCCAGTTTGCGCCGCAGCTCGTAGTCGGTTCGTTTATCCTTGCTTCGTCCGGATTCCCGCTTCAGGTCATTTTCGGACAGGTTCCCATTATTTGGGCCGGCACTACAGATCTCTCTCCCAGTGAGTGCATCGTTGCTGCTGCTGTCGGCGCAGTCATCAGACTGCTCACTGCAGCCCTCTTCGCCTCTTGTCTGGGATTCCTCTACATAAAATAACTGAAACAGCCGCAAAGGACACAGGCGGGACCGCAAGACGCGGTCCCGCCTGTGATAATATAGGAACATGATGATAATATCAAAACGTTCAAAAGTTATGATATTTGCAGTTACGGCCCTGGCTAATCTCGTCGCGCCGTTCTCGATCAACAGCGTTAATCTGGCGCTGCCGCTGCTTGCCGTGGAATTTAACGCCTCCCAGTCTGCCGTAAGTTGGCTGACGCTGGTGTATTCGCTGGTGCCTTCCTGTACGCTGCTTTTCTTTGGCCGGCTGGCAGATATCTACGGCTACAGGCGGCAGTTTTTCTGGGGCTTCGTGTTTTTCGGTCTTGTCTCGTTCCTGGCCCCTCTTGTCTCGACATCGCTCGGGGTGCTGATATTTTTCCGCTGTCTCCAGGGGCTTGGTTATGCGGTGCTTATCTCCATAACCCAGGGTATTTTAGCCAGAACGTTCGATCCTTCCGTACGCGGCAGGGTCCTGGGCACCAACGCAGTGTTCGTCTCGGTGGGGCTTGCGTCCGGGCCTACTATCGGCGGCTTGATACTTAAATATTTCACATGGCATTACATATTTTATTTCAGCGTGCCGTTCTGCATCATCGGTGCCGTCTGCACGCTGCTTTGCATGAAAGACGACGCAGCTGACGGACGGCCAAGGCCTGATATAGACTGGCACGGCACGTTCTGGTTCTCGCTCTGCATAGGCCTGCTGGTTTGCGGAGTGCATTACTGCTGGAAATGGGGCGTCTTGTCGTTTGCCTTCACCGCCGCTATGCTGACGTCCGTCATCTCATTCATGGTGTTCGTCAGCACAGAAAAACACACTCAGACGCCTCTGATGCCGCTTTTACTGCTGAAAAGCAGCTCTTTTAACATTGCCAACGCGGCCTCTGCTTTTTCCTTTGCCGCGCAGCAGATGACGATATATCTGACTCCTTTTCTGCTCATCGAAGTGCTCTCGCTGCCACCGGATGTGGCGGGGCTTATCATGATATCGAGGCCTCTCGTGATGGTGTTCTCCTCGCCTTTCGGCGGAGCCATGACCGACAGGCTGGGCAGCAAACCGCCTGCGTTCTTCGGGCTCGCAATGATCATGGTTTCTTGTCTGCTGATGAGCCTGGTCACAGGTACTTCTTCCAAATTGTTTGTGACGGCCGCGCTGCTTGTCATGGGGATAGGCTGCGGATACAGCGGCACCGCCATTAATACGGCAATACTCCATGCGGCGCCATCTGAGAATTCAGGCGTCGCCTCCGGGATGCTGGCAACGATGAGAAATATCGGGCAGACGTTCGGCGTCACGTTCGGCAGTCTGCTGCTTACGTTGGGATCAAGCCGTTACAGCTCTCCGGCCCTTACAAAACAAATTGTCTCGGTACTTGCCCAAAGGGACGCATTCCGTTTTGCGGCTGTGCTGGCAGTTGTCTCAATGGTATTTATTTACCTGCTGCCGCCTCAAAAAAGTTTGAAAATTTAACAGGAATATCGCTGCGGATTTTAACGACGTAATTATTTTGTCGGAAGTGAGTCAGTTGTGCTGATCGCTGTGCAGGGGTGCAGATTTTCCCCCCTGCCGTCAGGTGAATGAATTTGAAGAGGAGAGGCGGTGGGTGTGAGGACCTCTCCTCCCTGGCAGAGGCGTTAGCAGACTTTTTGAGAGAGAATTCCTGCTGCGCCAAGTTTTGCAGCGCGGGCCTTGATCTCCTGGAGATCGCTGGTGTAGAGTCCGAGCTGTTTCATTCTTTCAAAGTAGACGGAACCGGAGAAGGTGTATTTGGTGCCGCGGCACTCTTCCTTCTTCATGTCGTCAGTCGTGTGGTTAACGAAGTCGCCGACGGCGAGCTCGTTGGGATAAACGTACAGCGGCTTGCCGCAGGCCTTCAGAACTGCGTTGTGTCCGGCCAGCGAGCCGGTCACGACCGCTTCTGTGTGCCCGACCATAGCGCCGGCGCGTTCTCCGGCGCAGAACAGATTGTCGACCGGGCCCTGCGCCTGCAGCGCATGGCTGCAGTTGGCGAACTGGAAGAAACGCATGGAATTGCCGTTGCCGCCTGCAAGCGGGTCCTCGAAGCGCGCCTTTTCAAACCCGGGAATCTTTCTAAGTTCGTCAAGCGGATAATATGGCGTCATAAGCTTGGCCGGACCCGTGTCCAGCAGCACGATGTTTTCGGCAAAGGCCTTAAGCGCATACTGCTGACAGGCTTTCATGCCAAGCTTTTCGCTGTGCTGCAGCTCTTGGGGAATCGGGACCAGACAGACGCCTTTTTTGTCCAGTTCTTTGACTATCTCTGGAGACAGCGATTCCTTGAACAGTTTGCAGGAACCGCTCATGGCGCCTATGGAACCGTCCTTCTTGCGCCCGTTCCACTCTTCGACTCCGGCCAGCGCGGTAAGGCTCACGCGCGGGAAGAAGCTGTGGCAGCGCAGAATGCACATTGCGCAGCCGTTGCCGTATTTGACACAGTTGCCTGGCGTAGCGGAGGTGCCGGAAGCGTCAACGAAGGCGTCGCCCCTGAAGACTTCGCCGTTTCTGGATGTCACGGACAGGATATGCCCGTCTCTGGTCTCCACCTTCACTGCCTGAGTTTTGGTTTTTATCTCAACGCCCATCTTGGAAAGGCACTCTTTGACGGCCGGTTCGATCTTGTACACATCGTAGAGGCTTGAGTGCTCATGCCCCGGGAACGCGATATTTTTATGCCGCGCACATTCATCCATCACGAAAAACAGGTCCGCGCAGCCCAGAGCTTCCATTTCAAGCGCCGCTGTATCACGGCCGTTGTTGCGGAAAATGCCGCCGACCAGGCCGGTTCCAAGCAACATGTCCGCGCGTTCAAGGAGTACGACCGACGCGCCGGCTTTTCTTGCCGCCACTGCAGCTGCGCAGCCTCCCCAGCCGCCGCCGGATACTATGACCTTAACGTCTCCCATTTCAAGACACCTCCATATACTCATCAGTTAAGAGTAGTGACTGAAAAGATTATACGTCCGCATTGTGTCTCTGTCAATTGTCACAGACTTTAAGCAATCCTGGCGGCAGCCTCGTTTTCTCACTTTAATGCAAAATCGGGCGCAGATTCTTCAGAAGGGACGGATTTGTTGTCTGTCGTACGACGTACATGTGCTCCTCTTGACTGTGCCCTTGGTCTCAAATTAATTGCCGTGTTTGTTATATGGCAGGGCTGATGGATAAAATTGAACGAATTGAAGCGAGTCTTGCGGTAAAATGTGTGGGCAAACTTACAGCGTACAGAAGGTTTGACTTGGGGCTGTTCGTGTTTGGCTCAGCTATGCAATTTTACGAAAATTAAGGATATTAATTGATTTGACGCGAGATATTACTGCAGCGACCAACGGGAGGACAAAATGAAACAATCATTTGCTGACAGACGCAGCGGTTTCACGCTGGTAGAGCTGTTAATAGTCATCATCATTATCGGCGTTCTGGCAGGCATGATGATGCTGGCGGCCGGGGCCGCTGCGGACAAGGCCAAAGCCGCCAGGATCATCTCCGACGTGCGCACGATGGCTTCTGCGGCCGTGATGTACCATTCAGAGTATGGGGCCTGGCCGATCTGGGTCTCCAGTTCGGGCAAATATACAAAATACGGCACTACCAAAATAACGCCGGAAACTTACGTCGGCGCCCCTGCGACAGGAGACGATTACTGGGTCGGCGCCATGTATTCCGGCAGCGACGCAGATTTTGCCTTTGCTGTGGCGGATGTTTCAAAAGTTGACGAAAGCGTCAGGAAGGTTATTGCCAATCAGGCGCCTGCCTTGTCCTTTTACGGAAGCGGCGGTCACAACTCAAGCCCGACAGAGTCTGATCTGACAGTTTTCAAGGCTGCTGACAAGGAGATTATCAAGATTATCGGCAAACACTAGTTTTGCAGCGGAATTTGTGTCGCAGAAACATGTTGCAGAAAAGCATGGATATCAAAAGGTGCAGAAAAAGCGTTAAATCGGCAAAGAACCAGAATCATGCGGAGGAACACAAACTGCTGACAAGCGAAGCCGGCGCTCCGGTGCCGGATAACGAGAGCACGATGACTGCGTGCCCGCACGGATCTGTCCTTATGCTGTGGATGTGTGGCTGATGGAGAAGATGGCTCACTTTAACCGCGAGGTGATCCCCGGGCGCGGCGATTTTCCCGGGTGGACGATGTATGTGCGAATAATGACCGAGGAACAGGGCCGGAAGTACTACGAGAACCGTTTGACATTACCAAGTGCTGGCAACACAAGGGCTTTCCGCTCATTGAAGTCGAAGTCGACGTACTGGAACTCAGCCGCAACCCAGAGAACTACTTTGCGGAAGCCGAACAGTCAGCTTTCTCAACTGCTCCCGTGGTGCCGGGCGCCGTTCTCGTACGGGCGCGGCGCTTTTAAATTCAGTTCTTCTGCAGTCGTGTTTTTTCAGCGTGGCGGCAAATAGCCGCGAAAGTTTCTTCGCTTAGGTCGTGCTCTATCTTGCAGGCGTCCTCGGCAGCGGTCTTTCTGTCGACGCCCAGAATTATGAGATATTCCGTCAGCAGCTTGTGACGATTATAGATGCCGGAGGCGATCCTGTAGCCGGAGCCCGTGAGCGTAATGCGTCCGTCGTCGTCCATCGTAATATAGCCGTTCTCGCGCAGCCTCTTGGTGGTATAGGTAACGCTCGGCTTGGTGACGCCTCGCTGTTCAGCGATGTCCACGGAACGGATGTAGCCGTGCTTTTCCTGCATCATGAGCATCGATTCCAGATAGTCTTCGGTCGATTTTTCTATCTTCATCATCGTTTTTCATCCTTCTTCTGAAATAAGTTCAGGACTGCACCGTAAAACAACGGTTGCTCAGAAGTTTGTATGATTATACTACAACTTGACAAAATGAATTAGAGCTCTTAAACTACGGCATTGGTTAGCGAAAGCTAACCAATTTTAAACAGATAAAGTTAGATATATCTAACTTTGTTACGAGGAAGTGAGAATAAAGATGGCGCATATCCCGATAACGATGGCAAATGCGGGCGAGACAGTTGTTATCCGCGGCATCACCGGCAGTGATAAAACCAGACAGCATCTGGCAGAACTGGGTTTTGTCGTGGACGGCACGGCCTCGGTAGTCAGCAGGGTGGCAGGCAGCGTAATACTGCAGGTAAAGGACAGCCGCGTAGCTCTGGATCAGAGCATGGCGAACAGGATCATGATCTGAGGAGGCGAAAGGAATTGAAAACACTGGCGGAAACAGGCGTTGGAGAAACGGTTCTGGTGGCGAAGCTGCAAGGCGAGGGGCCGACCAGGCGCCGCATCATGGACATGGGCATCACCAAAGGTACGGAGATCTACGTGAGAAAGGTGGCGCCGCTGGGAGATCCGGTGGAACTAACGGTAAGGGGCTACGAGCTCTCGCTGCGCAAAAAGGATGCGGAACTGATAGAGGTCGAGTAACGGCGGCGGGGGCCGCTTTTTTTATGTCTGAAAGTTAGACAGCTCTAACTTATTGGAAGGGGCAGTAAAAAATGGATATTAAAATCGCATTGGCGGGCAATCCGAACTGCGGCAAGACGACGCTGTTCAACGATCTGACCGGCAGCACCCAGTATGTGGGCAACTGGCCCGGCGTTACAGTCGAAAAGAAAGACGGACGTCTGCACGGCCGCAAAGACGTCATTATTCAGGACTTGCCTGGGATTTATTCGCTCTCGCCCTATTCTCTGGAAGAGGTCGTGGCGAGAAATTATCTGGTCGGCGAAAAGCCGGATGCCATCATCAACATTGTCGACGGCACGAACATAGAACGCAACCTTTATCTTACGACCCAGCTCGCGGAGCTGGGCATCCCGATGGTCATCGCCGTGAATATGATCGACCTCGTGCGCAAAAACGGCGACAAAATCAATTTGACAAAACTCGGCGGCGAACTGGGCTGCGAAGTGGTGACCATGAGCGCGCTTAAAGGCGAGGGCGGCCTGGCGGCGGCAGAAAAAGCCATTGCGGCGGCACAGCAGAAAAAGGTCGGCGAGCCGCCTCACGTCTTTACCGGCAGCGTGGAGCACGCGATCGCCCATATAGAGGAGTCGATCTCCGGCCTGGTCGACCCGGGGAACCTGCGCTGGTATGCGATCAAGCTCTTCGAGGGCGACGACAAAGCGGTGGCCTCGCTGAACCTGAGCAGTGAACTGAAAGCTCACATCTCCGGCCACGTGAAGGACTGCGAGAAGGAGATGGACGACGACGCCGAGAGCATCATCACCAATCAGCGCTACGCCTATATCGCGAGGCTCGTCAGCGCGGCCGTCGTCAAAAAAACGCAAAAGGGCAGCCTTTCGTCCTCCGACAAGATCGACCGGGTGGTCACCAACAGGCTGCTGGCGCTGCCAATCTTCGCAGGCGTCATGTGGCTGATGTACTATATCTCAGTTACTTCTGTGGGCGGCTGGGCGACCGACTGGGTCAACGACACGCTCTTCGGCGGCCTCATTACGGGCGGCGCCGCGTCGGTTCTTGCTTCGCTCGGCGTGGCTCCCTGGCTGCAGGGGCTGATCGTTGACGGCATTATCGGCGGCGTCGGCACAGTGCTCGGCTTTGTGCCGCAGATGCTGCTGATCTTCTTCTTCCTTTCACTGCTGGAGGACTCAGGCTATATGGCGCGCGTGGCCTTCATTATGGACCGGATCTTCCGCCGCTTCGGGCTCTCCGGCAAATCCTTCATACCGATGCTGGTGGGCACCGGCTGCGGGGTGCCGGCTGTGATGGCGGCCCGCACGATCGAGAACGAGAAGGACCGCCGCATGACGATCATGCTCTGCACCTTCATGCCCTGCTCGGCCAAGATGGTCATCATCGCTATGATAACGGCCACCTTCTTCCCGCACAGCAGCTGGATCGCGCCCTCGATGTACTTCCTCAGCATCGCCGTGATAGTTTTGTCCGGCATCGGGCTCAAGAAGACCTCCTATTTCGGCGGCGAGGCGGCCCCCTTTGTGATGGAACTGCCAGCCTACCACGTGCCGTCGCTCAAAGGCGTGCTGATCCACATGTGGGAGCGTTCGCGCGCGTTCATCGTCAAGGCTGGCACGATCATTTTCACGGCCTGCGTGGTCATCTGGTTCCTCTCAAATTTCAGCTGGTCCCTGCAGATGGTCGATATTGAACACAGCATCCTGGCCGGTGTCGGCAGCGCCGCGGCCTGGCTCTTCGCGCCGCTTGGCTTTGGCAGCTGGAAGGGCGCGGTGGCGGTCATCAGCGCCGAAATGGCCAAGGAGCAGGCGATCGGCACTCTGGCCGTGCTGAACGGAGTGGCCGGCGACGCAGGGGACGCCGCCGTCATGAAGGGTATCGCGGGCATGTTTACGGCCATGGGAGCCTTCTCCTTCATGGTGCTGAACCTCTTCGACCCGCCCTGCATAGTCGCCATCGCCACCACGGCGCGCGAAATGGCAAGCCGCAGGTGGGCCGCCATTGCGATCGGCTATCAGATCGCGATGGGCTACTTCCTCTCCTTCGAGTGCTACCAGTTTGGCAATTTCTTTTTCTTTGGTGCCGCTTTCGGCATCGGGCAAATATTTGCGTTAGTGCTGGCCGCGGCTGCTGCCTGGCTGGTTCTGCGCCCGGCGGCTAAAACCGCGGCCGGAACTCTGGCTGCCGAAGCCCGTGCTTAGCAGGCCGGGCCTGAATGCAGGAGGCGTTAAGAGATGAATTTCGCGACCGTTATTTCTATCCTGATAATCGCCGCTTTGCTGGCGCTGGCTGTTAGGCGTCTGTTCAGACACGGCTGCTGCTGCGGATGCGGAACAAACTGCGGCGCCAAACACGGCTGTTCCGGCTGCGATCTTTGCCGGCATGTTGAAGACATTAAGGAGAAACCGGCAAAATAGTGGCTGTGAGGGCGGGGCCGGGGTCCCGCCCTTCGGGGAGTGAGGCTGATGGAACTTACAAGCGCGCATTTGCGCTATCTGCTCTGCATATATGAATTGTCGAGGTCTGCGCCAGCCGTCTCGTCTGCTGAGATAGCTGGCAGGCTCAAGGTGACGAAGCCTTCGGTCTCGAGGATGCTGGCGGCTCTGATGGAAAAGGAGCTGCTTGTGAAAGAGCGCTACGGCAAGGTCTATCTCACCGACGAAGGCGCCGCGGTTGCGCGCGGCCTCGAACACAATATAGCGATTCTCGCAAAGAATATTCCCAAAATGCAGCTGGTCATGACGCCCTCCGAAGTCAGGGAAGCGGCCCGCGCAATTGCGTCTGTCATGCCGGTCGGCAAAAGGCTGTAACTTTTGACTGTTGGGCAGCGGCGCCGTTGTTATTGTGAAATCGATATAAAACCAAGGCGCCGTACATGTCCAAAGCTGACGGCTGTCGGATGCGGTCAAAATTTACCGCTTAAAAAGCGAGGCACATGGCCTCGCCTGGCTCAATATTTATAAATCATGACAATCAGTACGGCAGACAATCATAAGAAATCTGTTCGACACGGTTCAATTTAAGGCTGGACTGCCGGTTGTGGGACAGGAATCTGGCGCGCGCAGAAGCCCCGCTTAGTTTGTTGCCCCCTTCTCTTCAAGAGCAGCCAGTTCGTCCTGCGCTTTTTTGTAGCCAAGCGCGGCGGACTTCCTGAGCCACGCGAGAGCTTTGTCCATGTCTTTTGTGGCTCCCTGCCCGTACTCGTAGATGATGCCGACGCTGTACATGGAGGCGCTGTCGTCCTTCATGGCAGCCTGCAGGTACCAGTAAAAGCCCTCGTGCTTGTCCTGCTTGACGCCTGCGCCGTTAAAGTACATCCAGCCCAAATCATTCATCGCAAACGCCTCGCCCGCCGCGGCGCCTTTTTTGTACCACTCAAGGGCTTTTTTGCGGTCAACCGGGATGCCCGCTTTGCCGTTCAGATAGACGCTGCCGAGGTTGTACATAGCGGCGCCGCTGCCCAGCGCGGCGGCTTTTTCATACCATTTGACCGCCTCGCGGCCGCTGACCTTGACGCCCTGGCCGCGCTGATACATGTAGCCAAGCTTGTTCATGGCGTCTTCGTCGCCCTTGCCTGCCGCTTTTTTATACCAGCCAAGCGCTGCGGCTGTGTCTTTCGGAACGCCCAGACCGCCGATGCAGAGATTGCCGAGGTTATACATGGCGGCGCCGCTGCCCTGGTCGGCCGCGGTCAGGTACCATTTACGCGCCTCGCTGAAGTCCTGTGAGACGCCGCTGCCTGTGTGGTAAAGGTTGCCAATGTTGTTCATGGCCTCGTAATTGCCTTTGTCAGCCGCGCGCCGGTACCATTTCATGGCTTCCGCGTAATCCACGGCAGTTCCATTGCCGTTGCTGTACATGAAGCCGAGATTGTTCATAGCTGTGTCGTCGCCCTTTTCGGCGGCCTGGCGGAACCATTTCATGGCCGCGCCGTAATCCTGAGCGACTCCGAGCCCGTTGTAATACATCCAGCCAATCGACCTCATGGCCGCCGCGCTTCCCTGGTCTGCGGCTTCGCGGTAAAAGCCCATGGCGGCGCCGTTATTGCCGTTGTCGAGGAACTCGTCGCCGCGTTTCACGAGCTCATCGGCGCTGTCGGCCCAGGCCGCGCAGCACAGAAGCAGAACGATCAGTATGGTTGGGAAGAAAATCCAGCGCAGCGACTTTTTCATGGGAAGGTCTCCTTTCATTTAGCAGCCGGTTATTTTGTATAGGTTCGCAATCTCCGTGTTAAAGTTTTCCCGCCTTGCAGAGGATCCCGTCGACTGAGAGCTTGCGGCCATCCTTCGTAACGGCCTGGATGCCGCTGCCGCTTTCGTCGCCGACCGATTCCAGGCGCGCGACGTTCTTAAGCCCCGGCACCGGCTCGGCTTTGAAGTTGCCGCCGTTCTGGCAGCATTTCGCCACGTTCACGAAGTCTACGGAGCCGTCGCCCTTCAGCAGCAGCACATAGGCGAAGCCGCCGTTGCCCATGAAGCCGGAATAGACGGAGACGTATTTGCCGGTGCCTTTGACCGTCTGCAGCTCGCCGATTTTGGATTCGGGCGGAGCCGGCATCAGGTCGTTCTCCTCGACCGCGAGCTGCGTCTTGCCGCCGGCTGTGACCAGCGCGTTGACGATCAGATTGCCTTCGAACCAACAGCCGCTGATTACGTCATAGCCATTTTTGGCGGCCGTCTGGGCGTCGCTGCCGGTCGCCTGTTTGTACATGTCTTTGCCCTTGATGAGGCTGTAAACGTCGCGATATTTGCCGTCGGCCGTGACGGCCTGAAGGATGCTGTAGGAATCGTTGTCCTTGAAATTCGCCTGCTGGAATCGCACGATGTTCGCAAGCGGCACTGTGCCGGCGACCTTGAAGCTGAAGCCGTTCTTTATGCACTGCAAGACGTTGAGGTAGTCGGCCGTGCCGTCGCGCTTTAAAAGCAGCACGAGCGTGGCTGGTTCGCCAGCCCCATCGCCTTCGTTGCCGGCGTTGCCCACAAAGGCGGAGACGTATTTGCCGCCTGTGATGGGCAGCTCCTTGTCCAGTTTTGATTTATTGCGGGCGGATAGTTTGAGATCATAATCATCCAGCACGCTTTTGCCGATAGTGACGGAGGCTGTGCCTGCCTTGCCAATTTGGACGCGGACGAACGAGTTTTCGGCGGCGACGTATCCTCCCTCGCCGGCCAGTGCCGCCAGCGCGGCCGCCAGCGGCAGAAATGCAATCAGCGCGATCAGCAGCGGTGCGAAAATGGATTTGACTGTAAGTTTCATCAGAGACTCCTCCTTGCAAAACGTCTTGGCGCGTGTGAAAAGTTGTTTTATATTGGCAGTTGCCTGTGCAAACATTATATAACTTTCGCGGCTGATTTTACATTTTTTCATCCGCGGGCTTCAGCACTCCGCGAATTTGCCCAAAAACAGCGCCAAATGCGCTTCTTTCTGTTAGAATAGCACCAGTTGTATTCGCATATAATGCAGGAGTGACCATAGATGCCAGACCTTGAAAAGAACAGCGCCGCGGAAAAATGTCCCGATACCGTGCCGGAGGAACAGACCGGCATGACGAAGGAAGAGGAAGAGTGGGCTCTTAAAAAAGAGCCGCGTCCGCCTGTGCCGCGCGGCGTATTCCTGGCTCTGGCGATCATCGTGATCCTGGCTTTCGCGGGCGGCAGTTGGTGGTATTATCATAAAAATGTGATGCCGGAAAAACTATACCAGAAGGCCACCTACCTGTTTGAGCAGAAAAAATACAGCGCCGCCTGTCCCATCTATGTGCACGTGCTGGAGATGAAGCCCAAGCGCCGCGGCGTCCTCTTCCAGATCGGCTACTGTCTTGAGATGATGGGTGAATTTAGGGCTGCGGAAGAACGCTATCAGCAGCATCTCAAAAAACTCCCCACCGACGCCAACGCGATGCTGAGGCTCGGCTGGCTCGAGTCCAAGCGCGGCGACTACGCGGAGGGGCTGCCGCTGCTACAGAAGGCCGCCAAGAAGCTGGATGACCCGCTGGCCTGGACGCTTGTGAGCGAACAGGCCAAGAAAGCAAAAAGTCCCGACGTGGTTATCAACGCTCTCACAGAGCAGGTTGATCTCTTCAAGGAACCGGCCGAGGTCTACACCTGCTCCAAGGAGCTCATGAAGATGGGCGCGCTGGAACAGGCCCTAACCGGTTTCCAACGCTATGTCAAGCTTGCCTCCGGCGACGTGCGCGGTCTGCGTGCAGTCAATTCTGTGAAAATGATGCTCGGTTATCCGACCGATCCGGCGCTCGTGATCGTGCCGGAGAAATCCGTGGGCCCCGTGGCGCTCGATATGGCCAAGGACGAGGTCAAGACGGCGATTGGCTGGGGACCTGACTCCAAACAGTTCACCAAGGTCGGCGGCAAATCGATGCTGGCCGACACCAACACGGAGATCTGGACCTACGATAAGAGCATGCCGGGCAGGGGTCTGCGCATCATCTTCATCGGCGGCAAAGTGCGCGAGATCGAAGGGCGCTCGCCCAAATATCTAACGGAAAACGGCCTCGGCCTCGCGAACTTCCTGCTCGCCAAAAACGCGGACAAGCTCAAGTCGCGCCGCGAGGCCCGCAACAGCGCCATCCTCTGTCTCGTGAAAGGCGGCGGTCTCACGTTCTATGCGGCCTACCTCAACGCCGACGGCACCGACGCCAAGTATAAGAAATTTCGCGTCCACAAGGGCGACAGTTCCATCGACAACGTAGACGGCTTCAGCCTCCTGAATCTGCTGGACCTCTAGCGAATGGTCGTTGTCAGGCGCGTTGCGGTCCGCAGCCTGATCTCCGCGACCAAGCTCGGCGCAGATTTCGTCATCAATCCCTATGTCGGCTGCCCGCATAACTGCATCTATTGTTATGCGCGCTGTATCATGCTGACGCGCTCTCCTCACGCCGAAGAGTGGGGGGATTATCTCGACGTCAAGGTGCCGTCTCAGCCGCTGCCGCTCGACAAGCTCTTCCGCAAAAGCGTGCTCTTCAGCTCCATGACCGATGCCTACAACCCCTACGAGGAGAAAGCGGAGATCACGCGTTCGCTTTTGAAGCAGCTGCTGCCGGCTGAATGCACCATCGCCGTGATAACCAAATCCGCGCTGGTGGCCAGAGACATAGATCTTTTCAAACAGTTCCCGAGAGTAAAAGTAACCTTCTCGTTCAGTTCACTCGACGACGCTTTTCGCCGCAAGGCGGAGCCTCACGCTTCCTCACCGCAGAAGAAACTCGCGGCTTTGAAGCTGCTGCACGAAGCAGGCATC
>Ga0163159_1001450_pt1 | contig 22826 bp, 15 predicted proteins | sample BioMet9_FD_108702 | JGI IMG/M metagenome (GOLD analysis project Ga0163159, IMG submission 108702) | Microbial communities from bioreactor (seeded with sewage sludge) at Lawrence Berkeley National Lab, California, USA - Biofuel... | ecosystem: Engineered > Bioreactor > Anaerobic > Unclassified ... | reverse complement strand
TCGTGAATAGGAAATTCAGAAGCAACATATTTGAGTACAGGAAGTGTTTTGTCAAATTCTAAGAACTTCTTCACATATCGACGGACTAACTCGCCGAAAAGATAATTCTCGCCAGTCAGTTGACGCGGTTTCTCTAATTTGTCAAAATTAAAATATTTGGTTGAGAAAGCTTGCTCAATGACAAAAGTCAAACCCGTTTCGTCTTTCATCATTCTATCGATAACATCTGCAGGAACTATCCTTCCGCAATAAGGGTCATAAAGCTTTCTCATAACTTCATGGAAAATGGTTCCAAAAACATCTGCTTCGATTCTTTCGCTCACCTCATCTGCATCGTTGAAATTCTTCACATTAGCAAAATAAAAATGCAAAGGACAGGTGATATAAGTATTGATTGCAGAAGCAGATAAAGCTTTTCCTCCTTCATTCCCGTCATAAATATACTCATTGAGTTGTGCCAATACTTTTTCATCCTTCTCTACAGTAATCTTATTTGCATTGGAAAGGCAAACGTTGTAAGTCACAAGTTTTTGCTTCATCGATGCTTGATAATCGAATTGAAGCTGATTTATGTAACGACTCTTTTCCCCTCTGTTCACACCTTCGGTACGAGTATCATAGACAATGCTAATTTGGCTTGCACGATGGATGAGCCGATAGAAATGATAAGCCCAGACGCTGTCTTGGTGCTCGTAAGTCGGCAAATCGAAACCTTTGCGGAGATTATATGGAACGAAAGTACTTGTCGGTTTATGCATTGGGAAAAAGCCTTCGTTCGTTGAGAGAATAATTACTCTGTCGAAATCAAGCGCTCTTGTCTCCAAAACGCCCATTATTTGCAAACCTGATAGCGGTTCACCGAGGAAAGGAATTGAAACAAGCGCTGCCATCCTTTCCAAAAGACGTCTGTAAGTATCGACAGTCATTATGATATTAGCGTTCTTCATTACTTCTCTCATCCGATTGACAGTCTTGTAATAGCTGAAAATAAACTCTTCTTCCAACAGGTCATCTTTGTTCAGTGCACTTATCGCTTCAAGAATGTCAATAAGATAATCAGACAGTTCTGCTGCATCAGAAATCGGAGAGAATATTTTTTCCAATAACGTGTCACCTTTAAGTTCTTCAGCACCGATACGAACACGATTGAATTTGATGATGTGAGAAACCAAATTGGAAGTAAGTTCAGGAAGAGCTTGCGAAATATCGCGGTGATTGAGAATAGGCAACACATCCCGATGATAAAACAATGGTTTTCCATCTTGCAAAATAACATTTTTCTGCATTGTCAGAATCGTATTCATCAGCGAAGCAATCGGCGTCGACGATAACGGGTAACCCATTGTCACATTGATATGTTTTATATCTTGCGGAATGGAATTAAGCACAGGAATCAGCAGATGTTCATCAGGAAGGACAATCGCAGTGCGTAATGCTTCCTTTTCTTTATCACCCTTGAATTCACACAGAGATTTAAGTAATTCTGGAAGAAGTTTGGCTTGACCAATGGATGATGGAATCCCAATTGTTTCAATTTTTTGTTCTTTAGGCAGCTCTTCTTGAGGTAACTGATGTAAAGACGGGAATTTTTCCTTGTTGCGCTTTGCAAAAAATGAGGCCTTGTTATTTTTGTCATTCACATAAGGAGAATCATAATCCCAATAGAAATCTGCTTTGCCCATTTTCTGTAAAGCCTCAAGAAATTTCTCCTCTGAAAGTGAAAGCGCATTCAAACCGATAAAAACAATTTTATCATAAGGCAAATCCAAATTATCGTCGTTTTTAATCTTATCCACAACCGAGCGGAAAATCATGCCTTCGTAACCTTTACCTTCAGCCAGCAGTTGACGGCGGAACTCAGAATAGACATCATAGAGTATTTCCCACAACTGAAGGAATTTCTTCTCTGCATCAGTGTCCTTGCCAATATTGAACGATTCCCAGAAAGTTTGAATCGCTCTCAACTGTTCTTCCGACAAATAAGAAAAATCATCCTTTATCTGCCTAAGATTTGTCACATTGGTAAACAGCGACTTTGCATCAACAAGGTATTTGTCGACATCGTTGAAGTCATTCAAAAGCATATCGCCCCAAAAGAGAAAGTCGTCGAACGATTCGTCAGTCTCGGAATTATTCTTGTTTATATTCCTAAAAATCGAATAGAGTTTGAACAGCATTCCGATATGGTCAGCCGATTGAAGTCCACTTAGTTTTATCAACAATTCATTAATGGTCAAAATTGTTGGAGAGAATATCGGTTCTCCGACTATTTGAGCTAAATAGCGTTTAAAGAAAAGTCCTGCGCGATGGTTTGGAAAAACGAATGCCAACTGATGAATATTCTTTTTCTCCTGATTATAGAATAGTTCAGCAACCTGACTAAGAAATGGCTTCATAACTAATTTATTACAGATTAATATTTGTCAATCGTTTGTGGCGACGGTTAATCTATGCATGTTTTTCAGGCTTTAAGAAATCCGTCATCAGTTCAACTTGTTAATAATGCAAAAGTAGGATTAATTCACTATCTTTGCAAACTCAAATTAGAATCAAGCAGAAATAAAATTTAGCAACATATATGATTACAGTCTCCAATTTGGATGTACAATTCGGCAAACAGATCCTGTTTCAAGATGTAAATATGAAATTCACTCCCGGCAACTGCTACGGAATCATCGGAGCAAATGGAGCCGGTAAATCCACCTTTCTTAGGGTTATCAGCGGTGATCTCGATGCGACACGCGGTTCTGTGATGCTCGGTCCTGGCGAACGTTTGTCTGTACTCTGTCAAGATCACTTCGCGTTCGATAGTTATTCAGTCATGGACACCGTTCTCATGGGGCACGAAACCTTGTGGAAAGTGATGAGCGAAAAGAACGCACTTTATGAAAAACCTGATTTCAGCGATGCAGATGGCATTCGCGTTTCGGAACTTGAAGAGAAATTCGCTGAGCTGAATGGTTGGAATGCTGAAAGTGATGCAGCGGCCCTTTTAAGCGGTCTGGGAATAGCCGAAGAATATCATTATAGCATGATGAAAGATTTAAGCGGAAAGCAAAAAGTCCGCGTTCTTCTGGCACGTGCACTTTTCGGTCAGCCGGATAATCTGCTTCTCGATGAGCCAACCAACGACCTCGACCTTGATACAGTCACATGGCTGGAAAATTATCTCGCAGAATTCGAACATACAGTTCTGGTAGTCAGTCACGACCGCCACTTTCTCGATGCAATCTGCACACATACAGTCGACATTGACTTCCGCAAACTGACGATGTATGCAGGAAACTACAGCTTCTGGTACGAATCGAGCCAACTCGCTCTCAGGCAGATGCAAAACCAGAACAAGAAAGCTGAAGAAAAGAAGAAAGAACTGGAAGAATTTATACGTCGTTTCAGTGCCAATGTTGCAAAGTCAAAACAAACGACAAGCCGCAAAAAGATGCTTGCCAAACTTAACATTGAAGAAATCCAACCATCTACTCGCCGTTATCCAGGAATTCTTTTCAATCCGAACCGTGAACCCGGCAATCAGATTCTCGAAGTAAAAGGTTTGTCGAAGAGCATTGAAGGGAAAGTACTATTCCACGACCTCAACTTCAATGTTGAGAAAGGTGACAAAGTCGTATTCATCAGTCATGATCCGCGTGCTATGACCGCACTTTTCCAAATCATCAATGGTGAAGAGAAACCTGACGAAGGAACATTCCAGTGGGGACAAACTATCACAACTACTTATCTCCCACTCGATAATGCCAAATATTTCAACTCCGATTATAACTTGATTGATTGGCTTGGACAATTCGCTTCCGAAATGAACGAAGTCTTTCTGAAGGGCTTCCTCGGACGAATGTTATTCTCTGGTGACGACCTGCTGAAGAAAGTCAATGTGTTGTCAGGAGGAGAAAAAATGCGTTGCATGATTTCGCGAATGATGCTAACTGATGCCAATGTCATAATTCTTGACACACCGACCAATCACCTTGACCTTGAGTCAATTCAATCGTTCAACAACACTTTACAGTCGTTCAAGGGAAACATCCTTTTCTCAAGTCATGACCACGAATTCATCCAAACTGTCGCTAATCGAGTTATTGAACTGACACCAAACGGCATAATTGATAAAATCAAGGAATATGATGATTATATCACTGATCCTTTGGTTGCTTCCATGAGAGAAAAGCTTTACGCGAAATGAAAAAGCGGATAATTTTTCTTATAGCGGCATTCTTCATCTGGCTGCCGCTTTTGGTTATTCAGAAACCGGCATTCATGCTGTTTCACCATGCCTTAGCTGAAGGAGTCACCTTTACCGATTACATGCTTGTAATGTGGCACGGACTTCCTCTCGATTGCACCATTGCAGGATATTTAACCATTATTCCTTTTCTATGTACAATCGTTTCTATCTGGCTTCCAGGAAAATTCTGGAATAAAGTGATTAAAACCTATTTTCTGATTGTTTCCATCCTTATAGCGCTCATCTTTGTTGTCGATGAAGCACTCTACAGTTTTTGGGGTTTCAGACTCGATGCCACTTTGTTCTTCTATCTTAAATCGCCAGCAGATGCAATGGCCAGCGTACCACTCGGTCTTGCTGCAGTTCAGATAATTCAAGGAGCGATATATGCTATTCTCATGTTTTTAGCATTGAAGAAGTTTGTTTTATCACTGTTTCCGCTCGATGCTATTTCATCCGCAGTTAATAGGCTATCAGCATCTTTAGTTACACTGCTGCTTGGTGGAGTCATGTTCATTCCAATCCGTGGTGGAGTAACAACATCAACAGCTAACATTGGAATGGTTTATTTCAGTGATAATCAGTTTCTCAACCATTCAGCAGTCAATCCTTGCTTTAGCTTGCTCAGTTCACTCGGCAAGCAACAGGACTTCAGTTCTCAATTCAACTTCTTCTCTGAAGGCCAAAGAAAATCCATTTATCAGACGCAGATATTTCAAGGCGACAGCATGTCTCTGTCAATTTCTGATTCAACGAAACTATTGAGAACCGACAGTCCTAATATTCTCATTATTGTGATGGAAAGTTTTTCAGCCAATGTTGTAGGGGCTGTAGGAGGGGATTCGACTGTGACGCCAAATCTGAATCGGATTGCACGTGAAGGTGTACTCTTTACCAATATTTATGCCAACTCGTTTCGTACCGACCGTGGTCTTGTGGCCGTTCTGAACGGATATCTGGCCCAGCCGACGACATCAATCATGAAGTATCCTGAGAAGAGTCGTACATTGCCGAGTATAGCAAAAAGTCTTGGTCGTGTTGGCTATGTTTCCGACATGCTTTATGGTGGAGATATCAACTTCACTAATATGCGAAGCTACTTCTTTAGTTCTGGCTACAGTCACATCACTTCTGACGTCAATTTTCCACTCAACAAGCGGCTCAGCAAATGGGGAGCCAACGACGATGTCACTTTCCAACATCTTTATGAAGTGTTCAAATCGAGACCTGTTGACAGGCATTTTATGACAACTTTTCTGACGCTAAGCAGTCATGAACCATTCAAAGTGCCTTATCATCGTCTAACTGAACTTTATCCCAATTCTGTTGCTTTTGCTGATAGTTGCATGGGACATTTCATCGAACAAATTAAACGACTTCCTCTCTGGAAAAACCTGCTAGTCATCTTTGTTTCCGATCATGGTTATCGTTATCCTGATAATATTCAAGAGTTTGGACCGCGCCGTTTCCACATCCCGATGATTTGGACCGGCGGTGCAGTAGCTCATCCATGCGTTATTTCCACAATTGCCAATCAAACAGATCTCGCTGCGACTTTGCTTCAGCAGCTCCATCTGCCTCACAACGAATTTGTATTCAGTAAAGACATTTTCAATCCGGCCTATCCTGAACATGCTTTTTATAGCTTTCCGAATGGTTTCGGATATGTCGACAGTACAGGCATTTCTGTCTTTGATAATGAAGGGAATAAGCCATTAATTGAAACTCCTAAAGAGAACAGTTCTTCCCGACTTGAAAAGGGAAAGGCAATCCTGCAAACTCTTTACGACGATTTAGAAAACAGATAAATAAAAAATTATAATGCAGGAAATGAAAATTTTCAAATAAGATTAATATAAATAATTAATCAAAAAGACAAAGAAACATGTATCTTTGTTACCTGAAAATAGAGAATAAAATAACAAAAATAAAATATAACATCATGAAAAAGATTCTTTCGTTACTTATCACTGCTATGCTACTTGCAGCCCCTGCAATAGAGGCTAAAGTTGTTCTGCCTCACATCCTTGGCAGCAACATGGTCCTCCAACAACAAACGAATGTTAAACTCTGGGGGAAAGCCACCAACAATACCAAAGTGACTGTTATTACTTCATGGAACAACAAGAAGTACAGTTGCATGAGCGACAACAGCGGCAACTGGATATTAGCTGTCGAAACGCCTGAAGCCGGCGGTCCATTCACATTGAAGTTCAACGACGGCGAAACACTTGAACTAACGAACATCATGATTGGTGAAGTTTGGTTTTGTTCAGGGCAGTCAAACATGGAAATGCCCGTCAAAGGTTATGGCTCAATGCCCGTGACCAACAATAACGAAATTCTTGCAAAAGCCAAAGCATCAGTTCCTATCCGTATGTTCACAGCCAAACGCCAGTCTGTCAAGACTCCGATGGATGATGATGAAGGCGAATGGAAGGTCAACGAACCGGCAAATGTCGGCGATTGCAGCGCCACAGCCTATTTCTTTGCACGTTTCCTGCAAGATGTACTCGAAGTGCCGGTTGGCATCGTAGTCAGCAGTTGGGGTGGTTCAGCCATCGAAGCATGGATGAATCCGGAAGCCGTCAAAGAAGTCGCTCCTGAAATATCTCTTGCACATTTAACACCGGAAGGTAAGATAAAATATCAACACCAAGATGCGGCTTTACTTTACAATGGTATGATTCACCCTTTCCTGAACCTGACATTCCGCGGTATGATATGGTATCAAGGCGAAGCCAACAACGGTCGTCCGGTTCAATACCGCAAACTGATGAAAGGTTTCGTAAAGGAGTTGCGCAGCGAGTTCAGTAACGGAGACTTCCCGTTCTATTATGTTCAGATTTCACCTTTCAGATACGGCGGCGTAGATTTAATCGGCAGCTCTTACCTTCGTGAAGCTCAGATGCTGTTTATGAACGATATGCCTAATGTCGGAATGGCTTGCACAATGGATATCCCAGGTGAAGTATATAATATACACCCACGTTTCAAAGACATTGTCGGTGCTCGTCTAGCATATTGGGCATTGGCAAAGACTTACGGTAAGACCGGTTTCTCTTATTGCGGCCCAATTTACAAAAGCATGACAGTTAAAGACGGCAAAGCAACTATCAGTTTCGACCATGCCGACAACAATCTGGTTCCTTTCTCAGAAAACATCGCCGGATTCGAGATTGCGGGTGCTGACAGCATTTTTCACGAAGCTAAAGCCGTATCTCACGGTCAGACAGTAGAAGTTAGCTGCGATGCTGTAAAAGAACCTGTTGCTGTACGCTATTGCTTCAAGAACTTCTGTACAGGTACATTATTCAACACATACGGATTACCCGCCAGCTCATTCCGTACCGATGATTGGCCAATCGATGTTAAAAAATAACGTTCTATGAAGAAGTTATTGTCAATCCTCATCACAGCATTTCTGTTGGTAGTTCCATCACTCGAGGCCAAGATACAGTTGCCACATGTCATTGCCAGCAATATGGTTCTGCAACAGCAGAGCACAGTCAAGTTGTGGGGAACTGCACGCAGCAACGCCAAAGTATCAGTTACAACTTCATGGAATAACAAAGCATACGCATGCACCAGCAACAAAGACGGCCATTGGATTGTAAGCGTGACGACGCCTAAAGCCGGCGGGCCGTTCACTATCACTATCAGCGACGGTGAGAAACTCGTTTTGAACAACATTATGAGCGGCGAAGTATGGTTCTGCTCAGGTCAGTCAAATATGGAAATGCCTGTCAAAGGTTATTCCACAATGCCATCTACCGACTGCAACAATGTCATTGCGAAAGCAAAACCATCTGTACCAATCCGCATGTTCATGGCTAAGCGAATCTCTTCAAAGACTCCGAAAGATGATATTGAAGGCACATGGATGGTCAACTCAACTAAAGGCGTTGCAGAATGCAGTGCTACAGCTTACTTTTTCGCCCGCTACATTCAAGACGTTCTTGAAGTGCCTGTCGGCATTGTAGTCAGCTGCTGGGGAGGTTCGTCTATCGAAACATGGATGAGTCCTGAAGCTGTAAAGAGTGCTGCTCCTGAACTTCCGTTAGATCATCTCACACCCGAAGGAAAAGTCAAAGTACCAAATGGCGATGCTTCGTTACTTTACTACGGTATGCTTAATCCTTTTTTCAATCTTAAGTTCCGCGGCATGCTTTGGTATCAAGGCGAAACAAATGCTGCTCGTCCTGAGCAATACAATCGTTTGATGAAAGGTTTTGTTTCAGAGCTTCGCAAAGAATTTCCTAACGGCGATTTCCCATTCTATTACGTTCAGATTTCACCTTACGAATACAACGGCGCAGATAAGATTTACAGTGCTTTGCTTCGCGAAACACAAATGAAAGTAATGAATGAAATACCAAACGTCGGAATGGCTTGCACACTTGACATCGGAGAAAAATACAATATTCACCCGAAAGCCAAGGACATTGTCGGTGAAAGACTTGCTTATTGGGCATTGGCCAAGACATATGGTATGACCGATTTCTCCTACTGCGGACCGATTTACAAGAGCATGAATGTTAAGGACGGCAAAGCTATCATCAGTTTCACATACGACGACAACGGTCTGATTCCTTTCATGAAAGAACTTGAAGGTTTCGAGATTGCCGGTGCCGACCGCGTTTTCCATCCTGCAAAGGCATTGTTCCACGCACATGCGACAACCGTTGAAGTCACAAGCGACGAAGTAAAAGAACCGGTTGCTGTGCGTTACTGCTTCAAAAACTGGTGTGTCGGCTCATTTTTTAACAGCTATGGACTGCCTGCCAGTTCCTTCCGCACAGATGATTGGCCAATCGACAAATAATTACAAAAACAAATAACAATCGTTTATGAACAATCAACCTGACAGAGCATCGATTCTTCTCATTTATACGGGAGGAACAATCGGAATGGTTATCAATGAAGAAACTGGTGCCCTCGAATCGTTCAATTTCGAGCATCTTCAGGAGAAAATTCCGGAGCTGAAGAACCTTGGCTATTCTGTTAAGACCGTCCAATTCAACCCTGCTCTCGACTCAGCTGAAATGGGTCCGGAATCATGGATGAAAATCGTTCGTGTCATTGCTGAGAACTATCAGCAATACGACGGATTCGTTGTCATTCACGGTACAGACACGATGGCTTTCACTGCTTCAGCGCTTAGTTTCATGCTCGAAAACCTTAACAAACCAGTCATTCTCACCGGTTCTCAGCTACCTATTGGCATGATACGCACCGACGGCAAGGAAAACTTGATTACAGCCATAGAAATTGCAGCAGCAAAGGAAGAAAATGGATTGCCACTTGTTCCTGAAGTCTGCATCTTCTTTGAGAACGACCTTTTCCGCGGATGTCGTACAACGAAAATCAATGCCGACAATTTCAATGCTTTTCGTTCGTTCAACTACCCGACTCTTGCACATGCCGGTGTTTACATCAAGTACGACATGGCAAAGATTTATCACAACGTTTCGCGCAAGCCGCTCCATCCGCATTACCTTCTCGACCGAAACATCGCAATACTGAAACTTTTTCCTGGCATTTCGCCTGCTGTTGTTAACAGCATTCTCTCAGCACCAGAACTGAAAGGGGTCGTCATGGAAACGTTCGGCACAGGCAATGCAACATGCGAAGATTGGTTCATTGACATGCTCAAAGAAGCCGTCGATAAAGGCATAGTCATTGTCAACGTTACACAATGTCAAGCCGGCAGCGTGGATATGATGCGCTATGAAACCGGTCGCAAATTACTCGAAGCCGGTGTCATCAGTGGTTTCGACAGCACAACTGAATGTGCAGTCACCAAACTGATGTTCCTCTTCGGGCATGGTCTAACGCCTGCTCAAGTAAAAGAACACATGGTTTGTTCCTTGATAGGTGAAATAACAATTCCAGATTCTTATCTGCCATAAAGCATATCGAATAATGAAACTATCCTTTCTAAGTCTGGCAAGTGGAAGCAGTGGAAACTGCTATTACCTTGGAACTCCTGACTACGGCATACTCATTGACGCAGGAATAGGTATTCGCGTCATCTTGAAAGTGCTGAAGGATAACAATATTGACTTCAACAAAATCATGGGTGTGCTGGTCACGCACGACCACACCGACCATATCAAGACCATCGGCTGTCTTGGTGAGAAATACAACCTTCCGATTTACGCTACTGAAACGGTCCATAAAGGAATCGAAAAAAGTCGCTATGTCGAAGAGACCCTCACTGCATCGCGACGTGTCATCAACAAAGAAGAGCCGTTCATGATTCGCGACATGCGCATTACGGCCTTCGAAGTGCCTCACGACAGCAGCGATTGCGTAGGATACCTCATCGAGTGTTTCGGCCATCGCTTCGTCATAGCGACCGATTGCGGTCACATCACGCCGACGGTAAGTCGCTACATCGATATGGCGGACCTGCTTGTCATCGAATGCAACTACGATGAAGAGATGCTCCGTGGAGGATTTTATCCACAATACCTCAAGGACCGTATTTCTGGACCTGACGGGCATTTGAGCAATCATTCCGCAGCCGAATATCTTGCCGAGCATTACCACCCAGAACTCCGCTACATTTGGCTATGCCATCTCAGTCGTGACAACAATCATCCCGAACTGGCATATAAAACAGTCACGCTCAGTCTTCTCGATGTAGGTATCCGCGCGGGACACGATGTTGTAGTGACTGCTCTCAAGCGCTCCACTCCTTCCGACCTGTTCACCTTCGACTAAAACCCGAAGAAAAAAAACGGGAAAAAGTTTGTCGGTAAAAATATAATCACTACATTTGCGGCCGCAAAAGGGAAATAACGCATAGCATCTCCCCGGCGCATGGCTTCGTAGCTCAGTTGGTAGAGCAATTGACTCTTAATCAATGGGTCGAGGGTTCGAGCCCCTCCGAAGTCACCAAAAGTCCTCTCCTTCAGAGGACTTTTTTATTTCCAATATGTCAAAGAACTCTTTCTATATGTTGCTTACCGACATGGCAAAAGCCATCTCGACAAGAGAAGCATTTAATACCAGGAAAACTTTTGAGATTATCGAAAGCGTAAATTCACTCCATTGTTTCCTGTTTTGGATAATATGCAGAGAACTCAAACCTGACGTTGATGATTCCCTTACAGTACTTTGCAAATATACAATGCAAAATTCAATATTCCAAATATTTCACTCACTATTTTAGACTCATTAGCCCTTTTTGAATTAGAGTGTGATTTCACATGGAATCCAAAACGTAAAAACAGTTCCTTTTTCGGGTGAAGATTCCACGCTCGCTTTGCCTTTATTGGCTGAAAGGATTGCCTTGCAGATAGGAAGACCGATTCCAGGAATATATTTGGACGAGTTGTCAATATTGTCGAAACGTTCGAAAACATGTTTTAGTTTTTCCTCTTTAATCACAAAACTTGGATCAGAGAAAACTACACACACACCATCGTCTTTTGTAAAATATTCAATTAAGATGTCTCTTCCATTAGTATAACTTGCAAAATAATTCAAGATAGTTGAAACGATATCTACTACTCTGCTCAAGTCAAGTTTGACTGAGAAATCGCCGGCTTTAGGTCGAATGCAAATGTTAATGCCAGATTCCAACAATGATGTGATTTTTGATCTCATCACTTCGTTAAAGAAATCTGAAACTCTGAAAACAGTACGATTAAAGGAAAAATCGCCAGCTTCAATTTTAGAAAGTGTAAGAATATCGTCTGACATACGGAGAATCATTGCACTATTGTCGCTAATAATTTTCTTGTATTCCATACGTACTTCTTCCGAATCTTCATCCGACATCACATCCGAGAATCCCATGACAGCATTCAATGGCGTACGGACCTTACGTCCCAAATTCTCCAGATAACGCGAAATCATTTTCAAAAGCTCCGCTTTGTTTGAAAGACGAATCATCTCATCATAAGTCTTATGCCAAGCATCATTCTCCTTAGCTAGAATCAGATATCTTGTAGTTCTATCTTCATCGTCAAATAAATACGCATTAATATCAATAGCAAACCATGTATATGATTCCTTTTTAGAATATTTATATCGAAATTCGGTGCTCATCTGCTCGGTATTACGCTGACGAAGCTTAGCCAATAATTCATTCACAAACGGCAGATCATCGGGATGAACAGCTTTTTCCCATTGATCCAAGGGAACGATGATATCAGCATATTCTCCTTCTTTGTCGAGGATTTTGAAATTATTGGCCGAAATATCATAATCGATAAATATTAAACCGCTTGATTTTGATATAAAGGAAATCTTTTTTCGAATGCTTTTTATATTTTCATCCATCTTGTGCCAGATGTTGTTTTTATGACACACAGCCAAATATTTAGTGACTATACCTTTGCTATTGCTAACAAATGGGAATATTTCGTGATACTGCCACGAATATTTAGTCGTACCTGTAAATAACCATCTGTATTCAATTGCAAGGGATTCATCTTTACCACTATGCAAGAAATCAACTACAGTCCTCGCTATAGGCAAGTCGTCAGGATGAATATGTGAATAATACTCTTCTTCATCGAATACTTTTTCAGGTTTCTTCATAGCTTTACCCCAGTAAACAAACAAGTGCGTCGCAACCTCATATTCCACATAGGTAATTTGTTCAGTTGCTGTGGTGCAATCTATCTTCTTTCGAAGTACTCGAACTTTCTCCTTCTCATCTGACAAAGCATTCTTTGAATGATAATGGTAGACGACAAAAAGAACTGACACAAGAATCAAAACCGTTGATATGATGACGTCAACTATAGTTATTTCACGCCGTTGCAATAAAAAAACGATGACTAATATCAATAGAAAAATTTCCGTACAAATCGTAATAAATAGAGTAATAAAAGATTGTTGCGATCTCATATCCTATATACAATTAGTTTATTAAGAAATTTCACAAAAGAACTATAATACTGTGATATGGCAAATATTATAATTTGTAAAGTTTGTTAATAGTTCCATATTCATAATGATGATGTTGACGAAAATAATCCAAGAAAAGAATTGTGAGAATAGCATTCTTATATTTCACGGCGGAGCCGCTTATTTCTATTTGAATTAAAAAACAAAAAAATCTCTTGTATATATCTTCTCTCTTTTTTTATTTATTATTATTCGAAGAAGAATAATTAATTCTATTCTATTCTTTACTCTTCTATACTCTTCTTTTCTCTTCTTGAGGCGCGCGCGCGAAGGAATATCATAATCTTCCGAAAAGTTTCAATTTTGACACGGATTCTAAAAGCGAATCAACTATTGCATTCACACTATATGAGGCATTATATATTTACTATAAGCTATTGATTATACATTATATACATGACGAATTCATAACTAAAAGAACTTGAGCAGATTTGAATATCATGATTCTGACCTTTCAAAATTGACACTCCGCGAAGAGTGACCGTTAAAATATCTAAAGATTAGAAAATTCGACGCTATTTGAAAAAGATTTATCTCAAATTTTAGACGAAAGGCACCAAAAGTTCAAAGAATTCTTGCAAATCAAGGCAGGATATTGAGCAAAGACGAAAAGAAAATCATTGTTTACATCAATGGATTTTCTTCAGGCGGATATTTCCGTCGAACTTTTTATCCACAATGATGAGTAAGCAAGGTTTCATAATATAGGATTGTTTTTCTCCAATTTTCTCTTGGTATGTAAAGATAAGATCTCCGCTCCCATCCCTCTGTAAGCCAACTGGAATCAACGTCGTTTCAGCGTCTGTTTCCGGATTGACCACAGCAACGACATATTGCCTGGTAAAGTCGATTGAGGTCGGCTCTCCGTTTTTGCCCATAACAGCAGCTTCACCGAAAATCTTATCAAATCCTGACTTTGTTGTAATTTTAGGATTGTCTACTGTATTCACAGTATTGTTTACAAAATAGTGGTCTGCAACTATAAAAGGTATAGTCTGTTGAGCCGAAGCACTCAATCCATTTTTTGCATCCGCAACTGTTGAATCACCACCAGTTTTCTGAATGTTCTTACCATTCTGGCATGCAAACAGACTGCAGGCAGAAATCAAAATCAACATCAAATTACTAACTGTTCTCATATCTTATTTTTTTCTGTTAGCAACGTATTATTTTCCTGCTAGCAAACGAAGTCCTACATGCAGGCTCAAATTTAAAGGTTTTTCTTTATATATTGTTTCTACGTCACTTCCATTCTTAAAATAATAGCCTATCCCCGGTTCAGCATACACACCAATTGTTTTGGTAATATGATATATTATACCCAATGAACTTTTTACAGACCATTGTATTTTATCCAGATGTCCGCTTTCGTTTTTAGTGGATTTCACGTCGTTGTCAAGAATATAATCTGTGCTCATTTTTCTATATACATTCTTCTCGACCATTCCACCTGAGGAAGCATAAAGCGAAATTTTTCCTGCAGTGAACAAAGTATAATTAATACTCAACGGTATGCCAATATTATGAAGTGTTTGATCCTTATGAAAATAATGTTCATTACTGCCAGAATGTAATCGAGAACGAAGAAGCGTATATGTCAATCCGCTTGTTAAACTCCATCTCCGATTCAGATTGTAGTTGACTGTAACTCCCATAGTCATCGGCTGCCGATGTTTCACTTTAGTATAAGTCTCTTTTTCCTTATTCTGGAGTAGGATATCCTCATAAGAACTATTTTCTATATCACCACCAACGATTTCGTTTGATTCATCAGCTAACACATTTCCATAACCATCATATTGATCATCAAATCGGAACGAAATATTCGATGCATAAATATTTGTAGCCCAACGAGCAATCTTACTTTTTGGACTCTTGACAAACATATCTTTATTCTGTGGTTTTGACTTTCTCTCCGTATCGCTTTCCGGACCCACTTTATGTTGATTTGAAACATTTGAACGAACATCTTCTTTATGCTCCTCTTTTTTCGATTCTAGGGAAAAATCTTCCGTTAAATTATTAACAATTTCAGGATGCTCGTCTAGATTCTCTTTTGTTGTGTCATTCTTCGGTTCAGCAAGCGACAATGTTTGTGAAAGAAGCGAATTATTTATAGATAATCGATTGTCGTGTTTTATTGTTAGGTCTCTAGTTATTTTAGACTCACTTAGACGGTCATTACCAGTATTATCTTGCTTTTGAATTTGTTGAGCAAGTGGCATATTTTCTGCTTTCCTGTCAGAAATCCGGTAGCCAATAAACAAAAGAATTGCAATAACAGCAGCTGCAGCACAAACCCTTTTACTCCACAATACTATCTTAGTATGTTTTGCTGAAGCTTTCATGGAACTTTCTATATCATTCCACAACCCTTCTGGAGGTCGTTCCTGATAGTTGTCTATCCGTTTTCGGAGATTATCTAACCACTGACTATTCATAATGTCTTTCATCTAATTTTTAAATCGTTTATCTGTTTTACCAGCAAACATTTTGCTCTATGTAATTGAGAAGCGGAAGTATTCTCCGATATGTTCAAAATAGAAGCAATTTCCTTATGACTCTTATTTTCAAAAACATAAAGATTAAACACAGTACGATATCCTATTGGTAAAGCACGTATCATCTCCATGATAGTAGCAGTTGGAACATCTTCAAAATCTGTTTCTTCTTCTGCCGTATCCGGCAGTTCCCAACTTGGACAGCAAGTTATATTCAACTTTTCATTCTTTTGAATAAACTTCAGTGATTCATTTGCTACAATACGGCTTGACCATGCAAGCAAAGATCCTTCACCCAAATATTTAAAACTTGATATTGATTTGAAAATCTTAATGAAGCTATCCTGTAAAATATCTTGCAAATCATTGTGATTAGAGATATATCGCGCACATACAACCATTAGATATCCTGAATAGATATCATAAAATTCCTTCATGGAGGCCGTATTACCACTCATAATTTGTTTAACTATTATTTGTTCCTTGCGCTTGTCAATAACCATTTTTGTAGCACATCACTATATAAAAACAAAGAAGAATATCTCAAGAAGAATAGATTAGTTCTCTCTCTATGTAAAGATAAAAAATCAATCAATTCTCTAAACGAGTAGTTCTTCAACTTATTCTGTTATAGTGCCACAATTATATATTTTTCTTTCATTTTAACCGATTGATGCGAGTTCTTTTATATTAGCTTTAAATATTTTCAACAGAGAAAGAGTGACTTTTATTCGCACAATCACCGAATATGCAGTGATGAGATTGAATTTATCACTATAAGAAACTGTTGGGCTTAAAGATACATCCTTATCAATATCTGCTGGTTCAATTCCATCAATTAAAACAGTCCTAGTAGGTAACCACACTGATTTGGAAATCCCTGGAGGAAAGATAGCAAATGAAGGAATGTTCAATGCTTGGGAGATATGTCGTGGGCCTCCTTCATTTCCAAAAAAGAAATGACAGTTAGATATCATTTCTTCAAGCTCTTTTATATTCTCAGCCTTAATGTCGATGAAGATATGAGAATCGTAATTCATTTCACGATATAGTTCATAGGCATAGGCTGTTTCTTCCTCACCTGAATAATTGAAAATGAGCTGAGCATCATACTCGGATATAAGAAATTTCAATGTGGATTTCATCTTTTGTATTGGCCACCTCTTATAAACGATTCTAGTTGCAACTGCACAGCAAATGACCGGTTTTTGAAAATCAATTCCACGTAAGGTCATTCGATGACGGAATTGCATCTTGTCTGCTTCTGAACATATCAAACGGAAATCTTTATTATTAGTAACAATAAATTCTTCATTTAAAGGAGATAATAATCTCTGAAAATTCTCGATGTAACTTGTTGTCCTATTAATGTTAAATCGATGATTAAAGATGAATTTAGTATAACTTTTCTTCAAACCGATTCTGTACTTTGAATTTAAAGAAAAAAGTGAAAACAACAAAGTGTTTACAGTTGATCTTGTATCTATAATCACATCATATTTTTCCCTTCTAACTAAACTCCAAACTTTTCTGACATATTTAAAAAAAGAATGTTTTTCAACGATAGAAAATGTAATTACCCTATCAATATCGGGATGATTTTCAAACAGACATCCGATGGGTTCGTCTAGCACATAGTGGATTTCAGTGTTCGGGTTTGACTGCTTCAATGTAGTGCACAATGAAGAGGTCAAAACAGCATCACCGACACGACGGAATCTGATAATTAACACTTTAAGTTTTTTCATTTTTCAGCGAATATTGATTTCAAATTAGTATATAATGATTTACTGTCGAATTGCTGTAACAGAATTGAACGATTATGTTCCTTATCTGAATATTCAAGCGGCATATCCAAATCACTTTGTGTCATACTTTCCAATTCAAAAACGACAAACCCGTGACGCAAAGCCCAAGCAAGCATCGGATTCTTCTTTGATAAAAACACTTTAGCTCCCAAGTACAAAGACACCAAAACATTACCAACAGCCTCCTGCCGCCAATTTCCATAAATAGCAACGCTGCTTCGTGCCATAAGGTGATTATAATCGGCCAATGGCATAAAGGATGTTATCGGCTCCAAACAGTCGCCAAACAGTTCATGACCTTTTTTCAATAAAGCATCTTTATAAACCTTTTTTGCCGAATAGCTTAACGGTATTATTATCTTGCGTCCTCGAATATCAAATGAAGACAAAATACGTAAAGCATATTCATGATTGTTGGATTTAGTACCGCTGTTGCCAATCTGTATATCATTGCCCGTAACGGACAAAGAACTCAATTCTTTACCAATAACTTTATCAATAGGATAATAAGAGATGTTCTTGGCTATTTTTTCTTTCATTTGAGGATAATATTTAATAAAAAGCTGATAGTCGTCCTCAATTGTCGATGTTACCAAATATTTCACTCTTTTCTTTATAAATCTGCTTCGTCGTAAGGCGCGAATCTTATCATTAGGAATCTTTAAAAATGATTTAAAAAATCTCCGAATCCTGATGGATTTATAGAATAAACTCTTCGTATCAAACAACTCATATCCTTTTGGCATCAACATTCTATCATATAAGTCAGCACCCCACATTACCCAATAGACTGGAATCTCCGAATCAATATATTTGTTGACGAACTTTATTTTGCGAGCAGTCAAGTAATGAATAACGACAGATGTGGGTTTGAAAAGCATCTTAAAAGGTTCGTAATCTTTATAAGAAGTGATATTGTAACCAGTTCTCACATAGTTAAACTTCCCTTTTTTAAACACAATGAAAAAGTTCTGACCGGGGAACGTTTTCTCGAAGATTTCTATAGCTCTATTGACTACTTTCTCGTCATTAACAAGATGATATATCATTATATTGATTCTTTAATAGTATAAAATTCTTTGATTGCATTGATTACATAAGCGACTTCTGAAGAATTTAAATCAGCATATAATGGAAGACGCAGTAATTGTTCCGTATAGCAATCTGCAAATGGCAGATTCTGAAGATAACTGTCGGGTTGATATTGCTTTACAAAATCGCTCTTATGCAGACTTAAATAATGAAATGCCGTATTAACGCCATGTGTCTTCAAATAACTTATCAGTTTGCTTCTTTCAATGCCAGAAGAACATAAAATGTAAAATATATGACCATTATTTGTCGCATAATCGGGTATGTTCGGAAGTTTAATTTGGTTGATATCCTTCAGTCCAAAGTAATATTGATTCCAGATTTCAATTCTTCTTTCTTGAATCTGCACCAACTGTTCAAGTTGAGCCCACAAAAAAGCGGCGACATAATCTGCCGGAAGAAAAGATGAACCCGTATCTTTCCACCCGTACTTGTTGATTTCGCCTCTGAAGAACTGTGCTCTGTCGGTTCCCTTTTCCCATAGGATTTCTGCCCTTTTACAAAAACGTTCATCATTGATAACTAACATCCCGCCTTCTCCACATTGAATGTTTTTGCTTTCATGAAAAGAAAATGCTGCCAAATGGCCTATTGTACCCAACAGACTCCCTTTATAATAGCTGTCTATTGCCTGAGCTGCGTCTTCAACCACCAACAGACGATACTTCGAGGCCACGCACATTATTTTATCCATGTTGCAGGCAATTCCTGCATAATGGACAACCACAATAACTTTAGTACGCGATGTAATAAGTGACTCTAATTTATCTGCATCAATGCATGGCGAATCCTTCGAACTATCAGCAAAGACTATTTTTGCACCACAACGAACAAATGCCAAAGCTGACGAAACAAAAGTATAAGAGGGAACAATTACCTCGTCATCTGGTTTCAGCTCGCATAATAAAGCACACATTTCCAAAGCATCAGTACAGGATGAAGTCAATAAAACACTTTTTGCATGAAGTTTCTCCTTAAAGAAAGACTCACACTTTTGGGTAAAGGAGCCGTTACCTCCTGTCCAACCAGTTTGTAGACTTAACTTTATATAATCCAACTCATTTCCTGTAAAATGAGGCAAATTAAAAGGAATTTTCGGCATGTAATATCAATATTAAGAAGTATTCTGGCATATTTCGTTAGCCTAAACGGCTATTCAATTAAATAAATCCGAAAAATGAAAAACCTTGCATCGTCATATTGAAAAAATTATTATTAGCTCAATCTTCACATGCAGATTAGACAAATCGACCCAGAAAAATGAAACCTTCACATGCAGATTAGACAAATTGACCTGGAAAAATGAAATCTTCGCATGCAGATCAGACAAATCGACCCGAAAAATGAAATCTTCACGTGCAGATCAGACAAATCAAACTGAAAAAATGAAATCTTCCCATGCAGATTAGACAAAATGACCTCGAAAAATGAAATCTTCACATGCAGATCAGACAAAATGACCTCGAGACCTCTAATCTGCAAGCTGCGAAAAGCTAAATAATATTTTTCTCTAAAGAATGCGCCCTATTCACTTATCTTTTAACTCTTTTGTCTATTTTTGCGGTTTCTTTTCTGAGAAATTTTGAGTTTTGTCTAAATTTTTCTGCCGAAAAGTGAGTATTTTTTTTAAGATTCTTTGTATTGTTATTGAAGTTACCGATGATTAGATGATATCTACTGAAGACAAAGACGATTCTCTCGAATGGAGAAAATTCCTTGAAGGAGATGACTGTGCTTTCGTATATTTTTACAGGAAGTATATTAATTCGCTTTTTTCCTTTGGCATGTGTTTTACTATGAATCGTGAACTGGTCGAAGACTGCATTCAGGAAGTATTTGTGAACATCTACAGTCGAAGGAAACATTTGAATGAAACAGAGAACGTCAAATTCTATTTGTTCAAGGCATTGAAAAATACGCTTTTCAATGCTTTTCAAAAGGACCGTCCTTCCAGTTCGTTGGATTCCGTACCTCTCTCCTACAGCACCGATTACACTATAGAAGATCAGTTGATTCAAAATGAACAGGAACAAATAGAAAAAGACAAAATTGTTCATATCCTTGAAATGCTCTCACCTCATCAGAAAGAAGCTATTTATTATCGCTACATGGAAGAAATGAGCATAGATGAGATTTGTGTAATGATGAATATGAACTATCAAGCAATACAGAACTTGCTTCAGAGGGCAATCAAAAAAATGAGAGGTGCAATTACAGAGTACAATGATGTAAGGATGATAGTAAAGAAAGGCAAACGATGCCTATGACTATAAAACAGAAGAAGATGCAAAAATTTGAAAAATACACAAATTATTCATGCGAAGAATTCCTCAATGACGATTTCTTCATTGCTTCGTCAAAGCATCCGACCAGAGAAACAATAGCTTTTTGGAATGAAGCTATTGAAAAACAGCTAATCGACAAAAAAGAATTTGATCTAGCACGTAATATTCTGCTGTTTATACAGTCAAAACAAGAAAGAATGCTGGATTCCGAAATGTTGGAGTTATGGGAAAAAATTGAGATTGACAATAAAGCCAATTTGAATAAGAAAAGTAAACATGAACGCATGATTTTCATATTCATTGCAGCAGCGAGCATACTTCTGGCTATAGCTTTTTCAATCTATCAGATGAACTACCGTTCGAACGACAATTTATCCTCATCCATCGAAAACGTAAAAGCTCCTTCAATGAACTCATCCGACATTTATCTTATGCTTGGAGAGAATCAAACCGTTCCATTAAAAGGTGACACAGTAAAAGTCTGTTATAAAGGAGACAAAATCAAAGTCAACGAGAAAGCAACAAACCTGTCAGCGGAGAAGGACGTTGATAACCAAAATGCATACAACCAGTTAGTCGTTCCTTATGGTAAACATTCGATGCTCACATTCAACGATGGCACTAACATCTGGGTAAACTCCGGAACACGAGTTGTCTATCCTGTCACATTCGACAAAAAAGAACGAGAAATCTATGTTGACGGTGAAATCTATCTTACTGTCACACACAACGAAAAATGGCCGTTCACAGTAAAAACTAATCGCATGAAAGTCGAAGTGCTCGGCACATCTTTTAATGTAACAGCCTATGCTAAAGATGCTGAGCAGCGCGTTGTCCTCGTCAATGGAAAAGTCATAATAACGAAGAAAGACAAACATCTGGCAGAACTTCATCCAAACGAAATGTTCGAAGACAACGGTTCAAAAGCGAAAATAGAAAAAGTGGATGTCGAAAACTATATCCTTTGGAAAGACGGACTATACCGTTACGAAAGCGAGCACATGGACATGATTATGAAACGCCTGTCTCGCTACTACAATGTTCATATCTCATGCAATGCAGATGTTTCATTCCTGAAATGTTCAGGCAAACTTGACCTGAATCTTGGTCTGAACAAGGTCCTCGACGCAATTGCTATCACAGCTCCAATCACTTATAACATACAAAACAATACCTACATAATTAAATCTTCAATAATTAAATAGATTATGCCTATGGAAAATACATGAAAAACAAAAAACACTGAAAAACACTAACAATATAAAGACCGGGCAGTACGACAATACTGTCCGGCCAGATTGTTAATTTAAAACTAACAGAGTCATAAATCAAAAATCGATATAAAGATATGATTATTTTTGTACATCACGGCTTAATCAAAGCTGAATTAGTAAAAATAAGAAGGATTATGCGGTTGATGACAGTATTTCTAATGATTGGACTGGGTATTTGTCAAGCAGAGACAAGTTACTCACAGACGACCATGCTGTCGTTAAGCATGAATAATCGAACTATAAAAGAGGTTTTCACTGCGATAGAGAAACAAAGTGAATATGTTTTCTTCTACTATGACAATGCTATAAACGTAAACCGTAAAGTGAATATCAATGTAAGGAAACAACCTATCAATAAGATTTTAGATGAGTTGTTTGAATCTACTGACAACACTTATTACATCAACAACCGTCAGATTATTATTTCTCGCAGGGAAGAGAACAAAACATCTTCACCAAAAATGCGACCAGAATCTCTTCTTCCTCAACAAAGGAATGGCAAGAATATTCGCGGTGTCGTGCTTGACGAAAAGGGCGAACCGATCATCGGCGCCAACATACTTGTCAAGGGGACATCTCAGGGAGTCATCACGGACGTGAACGGCAAATTCGACGTCAAAGTTCCGTCAGAGGGCAGCGTCCTTGTGATCTCCTACATCGGTTACCAGACAGTCGAGATAAAGGTGGGCAACCGGAACGAT
>Ga0163159_1001441_pt1 | contig 22868 bp, 18 predicted proteins | sample BioMet9_FD_108702 | JGI IMG/M metagenome (GOLD analysis project Ga0163159, IMG submission 108702) | Microbial communities from bioreactor (seeded with sewage sludge) at Lawrence Berkeley National Lab, California, USA - Biofuel... | ecosystem: Engineered > Bioreactor > Anaerobic > Unclassified ... | reverse complement strand
GGGATTCCAAAGGGAAGGGCGGCTTTGTAAAAAGCCCTTCCCTTTGGCGTGCCTTTCTTCCTCTTCTTTCCGCACGAGCGGAAAGAAGAGGCCCCCGGAGGGCGTAACCCCCAGCGGAGGCTGTAAAAACGAACAAACCAGAAACAGAACGAACAGGCCGATGTGGGCATCGGCCCCTACGGACGCGGCATCGGGCGGTACAGCGCTTCAAACTCCCCCACTTGTCATTCTGAGGAGCGTAAGCGGCGAAGAATCTCATCTGCGAATTCGCAGCGAGATTCTTCGCTTCGCTCAGAATGACAGATTTGCGGGCTTTGCCCCGGCGGGCGTTCCCCGGAAAAATGCAAAAAAGGGCTGTGAAGAGGCGGAGCGGGCGCTCCGGGTCTTCACAGCCGGCTGTTACAGTGTTTTCAGCTCCCGCAGGAGCGCGAGGCTCTCGTCCGCGAGCAGCTCGGCCACGCCGGCCTTGAAGTTGGAGCTTCTGGCCTCGTAGCCGCCCTCGTCGTAAGCGTCCTTTGAGGGGTAGTAGCCCTCGGCTCCGTTCGTCAGGCAGCAGGGGAGCGTCATGGCGAAGGGCGAGCCCTGCTTGACGGCGGTGCCGACGCTTGTGAACGGCTCTCCGGGGATGCCGGCGAAGGCGGCGTCTCCCATGCAAATACCGCTCAAAACCAGCGGCACCGCGTCGGGCGCGTCCTTCAGCTGCACCATGCGCAGCGCCTCGGCCACGACGGTCGTCAGCTCCATGCCCTCGAAGCCGAGCTCGGCGTCCCGGCCCGCGGCGTGCAGCGCGCAGCGGCGCTCCGCGACGGCCAGCTCCTCCGGCGTGGGCTTGTTGGTCGGCGTCATCACGGTCCGCCGCAGGTACGCGATGCGCTCCGGCTGCGTGAAGGCGGTTTTTTCATATACCTGCAGGATGCTGCCGGCGATCACCCGGCCCATATGGCGCGCGTGCGCATAGCCGCGGTCGGCGTCGTCGAACATCGGATGCAGGCCGTTGCCGTCGCCGCCGGCGGGGTGCACGTTGACGTGGTTCACATCGCCCTCGGCTCCGTTGAAGAAGATGCAGCGCACGTGCTCCAGCGCCGCCTCAGCCGTCCGGCGGGCAAAGCCCGGATAGTCGGCGGAGATGCAGTCGCCGCCGATCGTGTCGGGGTGCACGCCGAAGTTGGCGACCACGATCTCCGGTCCCGTCTCCCGCACGAAGCGCAGCACGTTCACGCGCTCGTCCGGCTCGCCGACGGGCTCGAGGATGTCGGGGTTGCCGACGCCCGGATTCGTGCGGATGGAGCCGTCCTTCATGCGGAAGCGGCGGATGAACGAGATGTGCGGCGCGCGGCCGGTCGCGCAGCCGAGCTTCGCCGGCCTGCAGTCGGCCAGCGCCAGCCGCGCCGCGTCGCAGAGCTTCCGGCCGAGATAGCGCGTATAGGCCTCCTCGCCGACGCGCCGCACGTCGAGCGAATCACGCCCGACCAGCGGACCTGTGTGCGTGTGCGTGCAGGCGAGAAATACGGCGCTCTCGTCCAGCCCGGCGGCCTTGGCGACCTGCCGGCGGTAGACGTCCATCTGCGCGCGGTCGATCATCAGAAGGTCCATCGACACAAGCACCGCGCTCCGCCCGCCGCAGCGCACCGCCAGCGTGTTGAGCTCCAGCGGGTCGAGGATGCCGGTCGCGAACCGGTCGATAAAGTAGCCCGAGATCTCCACGCCGAGCGGCGGCGTGATGTCCAGACGGGAAAAGCCCGCTTCAAAATCAGCCATTTGTTGCTCCTTTGCCGCGGGCCTGCCGCAAAGCGTCTGCGGCAGGCCCGGAATGATTGCCTCTGTTATTTGAGATGTGCGTTGTGGACCTCTGTGAAGGCCTTGATGACGCGTTCGATGTGCTCCGGCTCCCAGCTCGGATGCAGGAACAGGCTGACCGTGCGCGCCCGCAGGGACTTGGCGACGGGGCAAGAGACGTTCTTGTAGCTCAGGCCCTCGCGCGTGTATTCCTTCGAGCAGAACGGGAACTTGGCCGTGCCGAAGCCGTTGAGCTCCTGATAGGCCCGCTCCTCGTACGCCTCCGGCCACTGGATGCCGTAGCACGGGATGCCCTTTCCGGCCAGCTCCTTGAGAAAGGCCGGCGCCTCGATGTCCAGCTTGTCCAGATCCAGAATGATGGGATACCACCAGTAGGCGCAGCGGCGCTCCGGGGTGTTGAGCGGCACGTGCGCGACGCCGGGCAGCTTGCCGATCGTCTCGTCGTACATCTTCGCGTACTGATACCGGCGCGGCATGTTCCAGCTCTCGAGCCGGTTCAGCTCGTTGATGCCGACGGCCGACTGCATCTCCGTCATGCGGAAGTTGAAGCCGATGCGGTTGTGGATATAGGGGAGCTTTTCCTCCAGCGCCAGCATGTTGAGCCGGGCCTTGACGTCGTAGCCGTGGTCGCGGAACGAGCGGGCCTCCCAGCCCAGATCCTCGTCGTTGGTGACGACCATGCCGCCCTCGCCGCCGGTGGTGAAGTGCTTGGTCTGCGCGAACGAGAAGCAGCCGACGTCGCCGATGGTGCCGACGTGCTTTCCCTTGTAATAGCCGCCGATGGCCTGCGCGCAGTCCTCGATGACGAACAGATGGTGCTTCTTCGCGATGGCCAGGATGCGGTCCATGTCGCAGATGACGCCGTAGAGGTGGACGACGACGATGCCCTTCGTCCGGCTTGTGATCTTGCTCTCGATGTCGTTGGGGTCGATCGTGTGCGTCTCGTCCACGTCGCAGAAGATCGGGACCGCGCCCGCCTGCACGACCGCAAACGAGGAGGCGATGAAGGTGTAGGAGGGGACGATGACCTCGTCGCCCGCGCCGATGCCGAGCGTGGAAATGCCGATCTGCAGGGCGGCCGTGCCGTTCGTGCAGGAGATTGCCATCTTCGCTCCGCACCATTTCGCGAACTGCTCCTCGAATTCCATGCCCTTCTTGCCCGTCCAGTAGCAGACCTTGCCGCTGTCGAGGATCTCGCAGATGTCCTGCTTGGATTTCGGATCAAACTGCGGCCAGCCGGGGAAACCGAGCTCGGCCACGCCCGCGCCGTTCATTACGATTTCTTTTTTTTCGCCCATGACAGAATTCCTCCCATTGTTTTTGTTCATTTGCCGCGCTGCATTTCGTCCACGGACGAAAGGATCGCGTCGGCCATATAATCCAGCTGTTGCTGTGTGAGCCCATAGATGGGGAAATGCGTGAAGCGGTGGCGGAAGACCTCCTCGCAGACCGGGCAGGATGCCGCGGCCGCCTCTTCGTCGTAGCCGTAGTCCTTCAGGATGCGGAATTTGTAGAGCGGGCCGAAGTGCGGGATGTTCGTCACGCCCTTCGCCTCCAGCTTCTTTTTGAGAAGCTGGATGTCGCCGCCGGCCTTTTCCGGATCGATCAGCAGCTTGTAGAGATGGAACGTGGGCCGGATGTCCTCGCTGCCCAGATCCTGCGGAATGAGCGCGCTGCACGCCGACAGCCTGCCCGTGAGATACGCGCTGGCCGCCCGCCGCGCCGCGATGATCTCGTCGATCCGGCGGATCTGGAGCTGCAGGCCGAGGCCCTGGATCTCCGTGGTGGAGAAGTTCGTCGCCACGAAGGGGCCGCTGCGCCCCTGGATAGAGGTGACATCGTAGAGCCAGTTGGGGATCGTCCGCGTGAAGTCCGTGCCGAGAAAGCGCGCCCGGCGCATCTCGCCGCGGAAGCTCTCAATGTTGGTGTGCAGGATGCCGCCCTCGCCGAACGAGGTGATGTTCTTGACCTCGTGGAACGAGAACGAGCCGAAATCGCCGATCGTGCCGAGCTTTTTGCCCTTGTATTCGCCGCCGAAGGCGTGCGCCGCGTCCTCGAGCACGAGGATGCCGCGCGCGCGGGCCAGCTCCATGATGGGGTCCATGTCCACGGGATAGCCGCCGATGTGGACGGGGATGATCATTTTTGTCTTCGGCGTGATCTTCCTGGCGACGTCCGCCGGGTCCATGTTGAGCGTGATCGGGTCCACGTCCGCAAAGACGATCCGGCAGCCGATGGACAGGGGATACGCCATCGTCGCGATAAACGTGATCGCGGGCACGATCACCTCGTCGCCGGCCTTCAGGCCCGCGTATTTCTCCGCGATCTCGAAGCCCGCCGTGCAGTTGGTCAGAAACGCGCAGCCCTGCGTGTGCAGATATTCGTCGCACATCGCCTCGGCCTTGCCGACCTGCGCGTCGAGCGACAGCTTCGCGGGCGGCTGCGACACGCGGTCGAGCGCGCGGACGCTTTTTTCCACGCCGGCGAGCGCGCTGTCGTAGTCCGCGCCGCTGCCCTGCATCATAAAACGGATGACGGCCATCAGGTCTTCGGCGTTGTAGTTTTCACCCACGGCCGCCCACGGCACCTTTGTCTCGCCCGTATTGTACCGGAAATCCGATGCTTTCTTTTCCATGGTGTGCCTCCTTATTATAACATCATTGTATGGAAAGGGAAACATGAGGCGCACCGTTCAGGGGTCCCGGCAGCAGTTGAACAGGCCCGGCGGATGGGCCAGCGGTATTTCCATATGAAACCTCCCAAAGCCCGTCGGTTTGACCAAAACCGGCCGATCATGGCGCGGGCTGCCCTACACCTCGATAAACCGTTTTTCCTCGTTGGAGCGGTAGGCCGCTTCCATGACGCGCTGCACCTGCACCGCGTCGGAGGCCGGAACCTCCAGCGGCGCGCCGGTCAGCACGGAATTGCAGAAGCTCTCGACCTCGCGGGCATACATGTTGCCGAACGCGACCTCGATTTTTTCGCCCTTCGTGTTCTTCTTGTCCTGCTGCGCGTCGTAGCCGCCCTGCGCGCCGAGAAACAGCGCGTCGAGACTGCCGCCGTCCACCTGGCCGATGACCGTGTCGCCCATCAGACGGCCCTGGTCGCCGAAGAACTCCAGCCGCCACTTCGCGGCCTCGTCGGGGATGTTGAAGTTGGACTGCACCACGCACTGGCAGCCGTTCTCCAGCCGCAGCATCACCATGGACGAGTCCTCCACCTCGTAGCGGAAGCTCAGTGTGTCCTGGAAGGCCGCGACCTCTTTGACGCGGCTGCCCGTCACATACTGCATGAGATCGATGCAGTGGACGCCCATGTCCATCATGGCGCCGCCGCCGCCGTTTTTCTTGCTCTGGCGCCAGTTGCCCGGCATGTCGGGGTACCAGCAGGTGAACTGCGAATAGCCGGAGACGACCTTGCCGATCTTGCCGGCCGCGATCGTCTTTTTCATCTGCTGGACATACGCGCCGAAGCGCATCATGAGGCCGGCCGCGATCAGCACGCCCTTGCCCTCGCAGTATGCCACGACCTGCCGGCCCTCCTCCGAGGTCATGGCCAGCGGCTTTTCAATGAGGATGTGCTTGCCCGCGTCGGCGGCCGCCTTTGCCTGCTGCGCGTGCAGGAAGACTGGCGAGGCGATGTAGACCGCATCGATGTCGGGATCGCGGAGCAGCGCCTCCTGCGAATCGTAGGCCTTCGGACAGTTCCACTTCGCCCGGCATTTTTCCGCGAGCTCCGCGTTGATCTCCATGACGGCGTGCAGCTCGGCGTTTTCGCATTGCAGCATGCCCGGAATCGTCCGGCGCTCCGCGATGCCGCCCGCGCCGATCACACCCCAGCGTACTTTTTTCATAGTCTGTTCTCCTTATCCGTTCAAAACATCGAGCGCGCCGCCGGCCGCGTCCCTGCGATCCGGCAATGCCGTTCTGAGGCCGCCGGGCCGAAGGCTCCTTTCCGCAGGGTATGCACGAAAAGACGCTTCGGCCCGGCGGCCTCAGAACGACACGGTTTTTCCTGCGGCGCATTCCGGCCGTTCTTTCTTCCGCGGGGGGCCGAGGCCCCCCGCGCTGTCTGCCATGATGAAAGGTCAGTCTTTGAAGCTCCAGAACTTGTCAACGTTGGTGCTGTCCACCACGAACAGGTCGATGTTGGTCAGGGTGGGCACATCCTTGTTTTCGAAGTGCGCGATCGCACCGTCGAAGATGAACTGCGCGAGGACCCAGGCGTCCACGTTCAGGCAGGCCTGGTAGTTGACGTCGTTATTGTGCAGCAGGCCGAAGGGCTCGGCGCCGTAGGCGCCCATGCAGAACACCTTGACGGTCGTGTTGCCGGCAGCCTGCAGCGCGGCGACAGCGCCCTGCGCGCCGTTGTCAACGTCGGAGATGATGTAGTCATACGGCTCGACGATGGCGGAAATCGCGTTGTATGCAGTCTCGCGGTTGCCCTGGGAGTCGTACTTGTTGAGCACCTTGATGTCGCAGCCGTCGGCGTTGGCGGCGTCGATGACCTCATGCAGGCCGACGAACCGCTCCTGGCAGTGGGTGGAAACGGCGTTCGTCAGTTCCTCGACGCGGCATTTGCCGTCGTTGTGTTCCTTGACGTATTTGACAAAATACTCGCCGATCAGCGTGCCGGTCGCCTTCTGGTCCCAGGTGACCGTGGTCAGGGCATTCTTTTCGCCGTCGGCCCAGTAGCCGTCATAGATGATGATGGGGATGTTCTTGTCGACAGCCTTCATGAGCGCTTCGCCCGAGCCGTCCGGGGTGATCGGGTCGATCATCATGATGTCCACGTTGTCGGCGATCATGTTTTCGATCTGCTTGGTCTGGGTCTCGTCGTTCAGGTCGCCGTCCTGGGCCACGATCTCGGCGCCGTAGTATTTGCCGAGCGCTTCCAGAGCGGTTGCCAGCGCGGCGCACCATTCGTCGCCCTTGTAGCAGATGGAGCAGCCGATCTTCTTGCCCTTGAGCGCGTCGGTGTCCTGCAGGACAACGGCCGCCGGGATGCCGAGCGCGGCGGCTTCTTCATCGGAGGAGATTTCATCGGTCTTAACGATTGCGGCGGACGAGGACGCGGAGGCCGAGGCCGAAGCCGCCGCGGAACCGGAGGCCGCTGCGGAGCTGGAGGCCGCGGACGCAGCCGGGGCCGAAGCCGAAGCCGAAGCCGCTGCCGGCGCGGAGGTTGTCGTCGTTCCGGACGAGGCGCAGGCGACAAGCGCGAATACCATGACCAGTGCCAGAATCAAAGCGATGGTTTTTTTCATCTGTTTTTCCTCCCTAATATTTGATCTTATCTAAACAGGCTTTCCTGCGTAGATCGGTTGGGGCGCTCAGACGCAGAGCGCCATGATCTTTTCCTGCGTGGCCTCTTCCGCGCTCAGCTCGCCCATCTTGTGCCCCTCGTGCATGACCATGATCCGGTCGCACATGCCGAGGATCTCGGGCATTTCGGACGAGATCATGATGACGGTGCGGCCCTCCTTGACCATCTGGTTGATGAGCCGGTAGATCTCGGCCTTGGCGCCGACGTCGATGCCGCGGGTCGGCTCGTCGAGGAAGAGGATCTCGGATTCCTGGAACAGCCACTTCGCGATGACGACCTTCTGCTGGTTGCCGCCGGAGAGGTACTGCACCTCCGTGTCCATGGAGGGGGTGGAGACGCGCAGCTTTTCGGCGTATTCCTTGCTGAGCTTTTCCTCGAGGCCGTCGTTGATGACGCCGCCGCGGATGACCCGGTTCATGTTGACGAGCGTGGTGTTCTTCTTGACGGACATGATCTGCACGAGGCCCTGCAGCTTGCGGTCCTCCGGGATGAGCCCGAGACCGTCGCCGATGGCGTCGGAGAATTTCCGGTAGCGGACCTTCTTGCCGCGGACGTAGATCTCGCCCGATTCCGGCCGGTCGATGCCGAGCACGGCGCGCGCGAGCTCCGTCCGGCCCGCGCCGACCAGTCCGGAGATGCCGAACACCTCGCCGGAGCGGACCTGGAAGCTGATGTCCTTGAGGATGCCGCGGCTCAGGTGCCGCACGTCCAGAATCGTGTCTCCGATGTTGCCGCGCACCTTGGGGTACTCCTGCCCCATCTCGCGGCCGACCATCATGGTGATGAGCTTGTGCTTGTCGACCTCGCTGACGGGCATGGTGCCCACGTGCTGGCCGTCGCGCAGGATGCTCACGTTGTCGCAGAGCGCGAACACCTCGTCGAGCCGGTGGGAGATGTAGATGATTGTGATGCCGCGGTCGCGCAGCTGCCGCACGAGGCGGAACAGCACGTCCAGCTCGCGGTCGGTGAGCACGGCGGACGGTTCGTCCATGACGAGGATGCGGGAGTTGTTGTTGATGGCGTGCATGATCTCAACGATCTGCTTCTTGGCGACCGTCAGCGACGAGACCTGCGCCCGGACGTCGATGGAGATGCCGAGATCGTCCACGATCTCCTGCGCGCGGCGGTGCATGCCCTTCCAGTCCACGAGCCGGCCCTTCATCATGATGTTGCCGAGGAACATGTTCTCGGCCACGGACAGGGGCTCCGCCAGGCGGATCTCCTGGTGGACGACGCTGATGCCGGCGCGGCGGGCCTCGATGGGGCTCGCGAAGCTGCGCGTCTCGCCCTCGATGATGATCTCGCCATGATCCGGCTGGTAGATGCCGGCCAGGACCTTGATGAGCGTGGATTTGCCCGCGCCGTTCTCTCCGACGAGGCCGTGGATCGTGCCGCGCTCCACCTGGATGGTCACGTCGTCCAGCGCCTTCACGCCGGGGAACGTTTTGGTGATGTCTTTCAGCGTGAGAATGTATTGATTGTCCATGTAATCGCCCAACCTTTCTTTCCGTCTTTGATCGAGTCCGCGGTCGGGCCGGTCAGGACTTTTTGCGGTTGCTGACGACGTCCAGCGTGATGGCGATGACGAGCACGATGCCCTTCAGCACGTCCTGGATGAACGGGTCCACGCCGAGCTGGGAGAAGCCGTTGAACAGCGTGATGAGGAAGATGCAGCCGAACATGGTGCCGATGACGCGGCCCTTGCCGCCGGCCAGCGAGACGCCGCCGATGATGGAGCCGATGACGGCGTCGAATTCATAGTTCTGGCCGTTCGTGACGGCGACGGAATTGAGCCGGGACATGAGCACGAGGCCGCCGAACGTGGACAGCACGCCCGCGAGCACGAAGGTGCCGAAATAGTAGAGCTTGACGTTGATGCCGGAGAAGAAGGCCGCCTCGCGCGAGCCGCCGACCGCGTAGAGGTTGCGGCCGATTCTCGTCTTGGAGGTGATAAACTGGGCAATGACGTACAGCACGAGCATCAGGATGCCGCAGATGGGGATGGTCTTGTTGAAGATATAGCCGCGGCCGAGCCAGGCGATGCTGTCCGGCATCTTCGGGATCGGCACGGCCTGCGTCAGCAGCTTCGCCACGCCGTAGCAGATGTACTGCGTGCCGAGCGTCGCGATGAAGGCCGGGACGCCGACGTAGGCGGTCAGCACGCCGTTGAGGGCGCCGAGCACCACGCCGAGCGCAAACATGATGAGAACGGCAAGCCCCGTGGACATGCCGACATTTTTCATAAGCACTGCTCCGACGCAGCTGGTCAGGCAGACCATGCGCCCCAGGGACAGGTCGAAGTTGCCGGTCAGCAGAATGACCGACTGTCCGAGGGCGACGATGGCGACCGTGGAGCTTTGAAGCAGGATGTTCTTCCAGTTATCCCAGGTGAGGAAGTACTGCGCGCCGTTTTTCACATACGAGAGAATGGAAAATACGACTGTCAGAAGAAGAATGCCGATGATATACATATACTCCTTTGACAGGCGGGAAAGGGTCGAACCGGCGCCGCGATTGGTCTCCAGCTTGGCAGCTTCTTTGCTCATCTTTCATTTTCCTCCTATGCTTTTTTGTAAAACCTTTTTAGGATTCCGAACCTCGTTCGGCCATGCGCCCGGTTTTACGGGAGCAGATGCTTTGTACTGTGGCGCGGATAGACGTTGTAGGGACGGAAGGCCTCTGCATAGGGACAGCCGCACTGGAAGCCGCGGTATTTCGAGCAGGTGCGCACCATGTCCACAAAATCGATGTCGTCGTGCTCCAGCATCCAGCGGATCTGCGATTCATGCATGGACAGCGCCTTCAGCTTCATCTCGATCTGGGCTGTGATGTCCACATAGTGGGTGGGGTTGAAGTTGACGCCGGCGAGCGTGTCCATGAAGAACGTGGGAATAAAGCTCTCAAAGGCGGGATACTGCACCGACCGGTGCGGCAGACCGGACATGAACGCTCCGTTCGTCGCCAGATGGCTCGTCTCCACATGATCCTGCATGTAGTCGTCGTCGTTGTGCGTGATGATGACGTCCGGCTTCGTGAAGCGGACCACGTCGGCCACCGCGTCGATCTGCGCCTGGTCGTGTCGGTTCACCTGCATGTCGTGCACGTTGAGATTGAAAACCTGTTTTGCGCCGATGAAGCTGCCCGCGCGCTCTGCCTCTCCCGCCCGCATTGCCGCCAGCGGCTCCGGCAGAATCACCACGTGGCCCTGGTCTCCGTTCGCCACATGGCACATATACACGTCCGCGCCCTGCTCCACATATTTGCGAAGCGTTCCGGAGCACGCGATCTCCAGATCGTCCGGATGGCAGCCGATTGCCAGCACTCTCAAATGATCACCCTCTCCAACCGCCGGGAATCGGGGCGGCCTGCGCCCTGTTTCCGCGGCCTTTATATTTTCAATATAGCCCCGTGCCCTGTGTTTGTCAATGCAATTTCTATAATAATTTTAATAATTACACGCGTTCTGTCAATATATACAAGATTTTGCGGGCTTGTTTTGTGCCAAACGACGAATTGAGGCGGTGCTAAATTACATCAAGTTTTCTTTTGCGCGCGCGGCGGCGCAAAAAGGGCCGCGCTGCAAAACGGAAATGTTTTGCAGCCGCCGAGGCGGATATGCGGCTTTTACCGCCGCATTTTATTATGCCCTTGTAAAGGAAAAACGGTTGTGATACGATGAGTGTGGAAATTGTGCGTGGAAAGAGAAATACATATTTTATGGTACCCGGAAATCGTGAGAAGAGGGAGAAACTATGAAAAAATTTCTGTCCTGCGCCGCGGCGCTGCTCTTGTCAGTGGCCATCCTGTCTGCCAATATCCCGGTGTTCGCGGTGACGGCCGGCACACCCGTCATCTCCACGACGGTGCCTGCGTTCGAGAGCAGCGACTCCATTTATCTCGGCATGTATGTCGAAAACAGACCCCTCAAGTGGTATGTGCTCGACGCCAAGGCGTCGAACTCCGGCGACACGAACGGCATGTACCTGCTTGCGACCACCTCGCTCGGCATCAAGCTGCAGTTTCATACGGAGAACATTAATTACAATGGGGTTGACAATATACTGGGTACTTTTTGGGACGGTTCCTTTATCAAGAGCTGGGTAGAGAGCACGCTCACAGACCCGGACACGGGCGCGGTCCTGGGCCTCTACGCCAATGGCTTTTCTTCGCCCGAACAGGACGCCATGCTCAGTACGACTCTGAACGAGGACAACCTGTCCTACCGCGACGACATCGGCTGGTTCCAGGGGCAGAGCCTCAACAATGAGAAAATATTCCTGCCCTCCTATTACGAGCTATTCAAAAAGTACACCGATTCAAAGGGCTATCCTCTCCCGGGGATCATCACCGGGGACGACTATTTCTACTGGCTGCGTTCCACATTCTATTATAAGCAGAATCCGCTTCCCAACTCGGACTTTATCAGCTTCTATCCCATCCTGATGACCGCCCACGGACACTTCCACAACGTCGACAAGGTGAACGGCTATCCGAATGGCGGCTATCCGTTTGAGCCCCTCAACTCCACCGTATACCAGGACCTGCGCCCGGCGTTCAACCTGGACAAGAGGAAGGTGGTGCTCTACTCCGACGCCGCACAGACGGACAAGGGCGGCGTCACCAACTCCGTCAAACCTATCACCTCCAAAGCAAACGTCAAGGAGTGGAAGACCACGCTCCTCAACCCGGGGCTCACCCTCACCCTGGGGAAAGCGGTGCGGCAGGGCAGCCGGCTGGCGTTCCAGTACTCGGGAGCGTCGACAGGGGGCAATGTTTATCTCTCGGCGATCTGCACGGACTCCACCGGCAAGGCGTTCTATTACGGCCGGCTCGCCAACCTCACCTCCGCCTCCGGCTCCATCGACACGACACTGCCGGACAATTTCGATTCTGCGAACCTGACCTTTAAGGTATTCGTGGAGCAGGGCAATGCCGGCACGGCCTCCGACTACGCCAGCGCCCCGCAGACAGTCTCGTACGCCAGCGCCTCCTGCAGCCTGGCGGTTCCGAGCCCGGCCAACGGGACGGTCAAGGCCACCTATGCCAACCCGTTTGCCGGTTTCCCGAACGAGGCCGATATCCTCACCGCGACCAGCGGCCAGACGGCTGTCTTCACGGGCGGGACCTCCCTGACGCTCAGCTTCACCGGGAACGCCGGCTACGAGTTCGGCAGTGCGGAATATAAGCTGAACTTTACCGGGGTGGAATACGGCATTGCAGGGCTGATCACATATACGCCGTACACGTTCACACCCTTCGGAGCGGGGAGCTCGGGGACCGTGACCCTGAGCGCCAACTTCACCGAGAAGCGGACGGACGGATATAAGCTCTATTATTCCCCGGCGCCCGACGGGGGCGTGATGACGGCGACCTACGGCGACGCCCATACGCCCATGGTGATCGGGACCACGGGAGTGCCGGAGGGCACTTCCGTGACGCTCACGATCGTTCCCGACGAGCATCACGAGGTGGTATACGGCGTGTCTTCGGGCGGTATGGATGATTTGTTGCACCGCGCTGTGAGCGGTTATAGCTACAGCGTGGGCGTTATGGTCGCTCAGAACGCAATAATATCCCCGACGACCACGTTCAACATGCCGAGGGCAGATGTCGAGGTGTTCCCGGTCTTCCGGCACAAGACGGAGTATTATCTCTCCGGCGACGCGTCATTCAACTCGGGTGCCCAGACTGTCACGGTGAACGCGTCGGCAAACAACTACCTCGCGGCGAGCGCCCCCACCAGGCTCTATGCCGCGGTGTACCGGGGCGGAAAGCTGATAAACCTGGACTCGTTCGACATGGGCGACGTCCCCAGCGGCACCGCCTCCCCGCACAGCTTCACCCTCTCGTATGCAAGCAAGGAGACGACTGCGGGCACCGTCACGGTCAAGGTGTTCGCCCTCGGCGCGAACAGCGCGCCCCTGTGCGGCGCACTCAGCTTCACCCAGTCGAACTGAGATACCCTGCGGGCTTAAAAAATGCGGCGCGGCATGTTTGCCGCGCCGCTCAGTCTGTCAAAAGAACCCAATTGCGGCTTAACCGCAACTGGGCTCTTTCGACAGGCCGGGGGCCGCTGCGGCATGCAGCGGCCCCGAAAAACCAGAAGAAATCGCCGGAAGGCGCGCTAGCGGACGATCAGGCCGCCGGCCGCCTCGATCTCGCGCTTTACCAGGCGCACGGAGGCGACGGCCTCCTCGGGCGGCGCGACCGACAGGTCGTTCTTACCCTGCAGGCCCTCGATGAAGTAGCGCAGCTCGTTGTAGTAGCCGCCGAGCGAGGACAGGTTGCCGCCGATGTCGTTTTCGGCCTCGAACGCCTTCGGCAGCTCCGGCTGGAACGGCTCGCCCTCGTTCGGATAGACGGTCAGCCGGCCGCCCTCGAACACGACGGTCGCTTTTTCCAGCTTGACGCGGTAGGACGCCGAGAACGGGAACGCCGCGGGGAAGTCCCAGCCGGCCTCGATGGCGACGGCCGTGTCGCTGCCGTAGCCGTAGACGGCGAAGATCTGCTCGATCAGCCCGGTCTTGTCGCGGTAGGCTTCCGCGTGCACGCGGTCCGGCTCGCCCAGCAGGTAGCGCACGAAATCGACGTCGTGCACGTGCATGTCCACGGCCACGCCGCCCGAGCGCGACGGGGTGTGCAGCCAGTTCTCGCTCGCCCAGCCGGGCCGGGAGGACACGCGCTGGAACACGCCGGACAGCACCCGGCCCCATGTTCCGGCGTCCACCGTCCGCTTGAGCCAGGCGTACTCCGTCCACAGGCGGATGACCTGGCCGATCATCACCGGCACGCCGGTCTCCCGACGGGTTTTGAGAATCAGCGCCATGTCCTCGTCCGTGAAGCAGACCGGCTTTTCGCAGAATACGGCGCGGCCCTTTTTCATCGCCGCCGCCGCGTAGCGCGCGTGCAGATCGGTCGGCAGGCAGACGTCCACGACGTCCACGTCCGCCTCGTCGATCAGGCGCATACCGTCGTCATAGACCGCCGCGCCGCCGCCCAGCTTCGCGGCCAGCTTGTCCGCCCAGCCGGGGCGCACGTCGGCGATGGCGGCCACCTGTACGCCCAGCTCCGCCAGCGCCTGGTAGCAGGCCCCGTGCATACCGCCCATAAAGCCCGCGCCGAGAATGCCAACTCGTATCATCGTGTTTCCCTCCTCAAAAATCTTCGTTCAGAATGCGGTCCATCGAGGCCGCGGTGTTGCGGATGATCTGATCGGGCGCGTGCGCGTAGGCGGGGATCATCTCGCCCGCCGCCCAGCCGTCGTAGCCGATTTCGCGGAACGCCGCCATGACCGCCGGCCAGTCCACGTCGCCGGCCAGCAGGTCCACGAAGCTGCCGAGTCCGCCGGGATTGCGGCGGTAGTCCTTGAAATGCACCTTTTTGATGCGCTTGCCCAGAATGCGGATCCACTGCTCGGGATAGCCGGCGTACACGACGTTGCCCACGTCGAAGTAGGAGCCGACCAGCTCGCTGCCCACCTCGTCGAGGAAGGCGCGCAGCTCCAGCGGCGAGAGCAGAAAGCGGTTCCACACGTTCTCCACGCCGATGGCGACGCCGGTTTTCTCGGCCTCCGGCACCAGCGCGCGGATGCCCGCCAGCGCGCGCTCCCAGCACACGTCGTAGGGCACGACGGGCCGCTCCGGGACAAACTCCACCGAAACGCTGCCCGGCACGACCAGAATGGTGTCCGCGCCGAGCGCCTTCGCCTGATGCAGCTGGCAGACCGCCGCGTCGTGCGCCTTTTTCCGCTCCTCCGGGTCGTCGGAGGTGAAGGAATACGACCAGTAGAGGCTGCTCGCCACGCTCGGCAGCGCCAGGCCCAGATGTTCGGCCTCGCCGCGCAGCCGCGCGAGCTCCTCCGCCGTCGTCTCCGGCGTCAGGCCGCCCGCCGCGTCCAGCGTCAGCTCGATCCCGTCGAACCCCGCCCGCTTCGCGGCCGCCATGGCCTCCGCGGGCGTTTTTCCCACAAAGGACCAGTAACTGATGGATTTTTTCATGAAACGCACTCCTTTGCTGTTTACATTTTTTGTCCGTGCCGGTATACTGAAACGAGGCTCCTGTTTTTATTATAGACCCGCGTTCTTGTCTGACAATATAAAATCAGGCCAATCATTTGCAAAATCGGACAATTCTGGTGAGCGCACATGGATTATACGCCCCATCCGCTGCCGCTGCTTTTCGACGTCAGCGCCATTATCAACATCTCCTACTACCGGCTCGCGTCCAACTACGCCTTTGCCGGCGAGCGCCACGCGTTCTGGGAATTCATCTGCGTGGACCGCGGCAGCATCGCCGTCACGGCGGACAGCAAGAAGTTCCTTCTCAAGGCGGGCGAGCTGGCGTTCCACCAGCCGGAGGAATTCCACGCGTTCCAGGCCGTCGGCGCGAGCGACGTGATCGTGGTGTCGTTTCTCTGCCAAAGCGGCGCGATGGACCGCTTCCGCGAGGCGGTCCTGCCCCTCCACCGGGAGGAAAAGCAGTGCCTGCAGGCGCTCGTGCAGGAGGCGTCCGCGTGCTACCGCAATTTTGAAAACGACCCGCCGCGGATCGATCTGCAGAAGAAGGCCGACGCGCCCGCGGGCTGCGAGCAGCTCATCAAAAACGGCCTGGAGCAGCTGCTGATTCTCCTGTGCCGCCGCGGCGACGAGCACATCGGCCTGGCCCAGCGCGTCATCCCCACCAACCAGGCCCACCGGCGGCTGCTGCTGGCCCAGCAGCTGCGCGACTATCTGGCCGCGCACTACGCCGAGAAGCTCTCCCTCGCCTCGCTCGCGGCGGCGCTCGGCGTCAGCGCGTCCACGCTCAAGCTGCTCTTCCGCGAGCAGCTCCGCGCCAGCATGGTGCAGTACCTCACGGCCCTGCGCATCGGCGAGGCCCGGCGCCTCATCCGGCAGGACGAGCTCAACTTCAGCCAGATCGCCGAGCGCGTCGGCTTTGAGAGCCTCAGCTACTTTTCCAGTCTTTTTAAGAAACAGACGGGCATGAGCCCGTCGGAATACGCCAAGTCGCTGAAAGGGTGAGCCGCATGAAAACCTATCTTGTTCCGCAGGTCTCCGGGGAACCGGACTGGGACGCCGTCCCCGCCGCCTCCATCGATACGCTCCAGTGGAGCCCGCCCGTGCCGGTCCGCGCCGAGGCCCGGCTCTGCTGGGACCGGGACGCGCTGCTCGTGCGCCTGCGCGCCTGGGAGCCCGCCGTCCGCGCCGTGCACCGGGGCAGGCTCTGCGCGGTCTGCGAGGACAGCTGCCTGGAGTTTTTCCTCCGGCCGGGGGCGGATCTGCGCTATCTGAATTTTGAGTTCAACCCCAACTGCGCGCTCTATCTCGGCATCGGCACCGGCATGGACAACCTGGTGCGCCTGCTCCCGCAGGACCCCGGACAGCTCTTTCGCCCGAAGGCGGACAGGCTGCCGGACGGCTGGCAGATCCGCTACCGCGTGCCGTTCTCGTTCCTGCGCGTCTTCTTCCCGGCGTTCGCGCCGGCCGCCGGGCTCGTGCTGCACGGCAATTTTTACAAATGCGGAGACCGGACCGAGCAGGAACACTACCTCGCGTGGAGTCCCCTGACCTCCGCCGTCCCCTCGTTCCACCGTCCGCAGGATTTCGGCGAGCTGATTTTGGGCTGATTTCACAATTCCCCGGAGCGTCCGCGGTGATTCCTGTCGATTTCGCACAAAATTAATTTATAAAATATATTTAAAAATTGCCCCTTCACGCATTGACACCCCTGCTTTCCCGTGGTATGTTAAAAAAAGAAACCGCCGCCGGACAGTGCCGGCGGCGGGAATTCCGAAAAAACAGATTGACTGGAGGCAGAAATATGGATATGCTCGATACGCTGAAGGGCTCGTACTTTGGAGAGGTCTTCCCCAAGGGCTGGGACATTCAGAGGATCAAGGAATGCGTTTCCAACGACCCGGCGGAGGTTTGCACGCCGCAGAGCTTCTGGAACAAGGACTTTCATCCCGTCAAGTGCACCAATCTGGAGGAGTTCGGCGTCTACATGGGCCATGAGATCGCCATGCAGATCCGGCAGACGCGCGACGAAGGGCGCAAGCTGATCCTGATTCTTCCGGTCGGCCCGATGGGCATGTACAAGTGGGCGGTCTACTTCCTCAAGGAGTGGAACGTGGACTGCAAGCACGTCTACGGCTTCAACATGGACGAGTGGGCGAACGCGGACGGCCTCACGCTGCCGGCTTCCGATCCCGCCGCATTCCAGAACGCGATGACCGCCGCCTTCTACGGCCCGCTCGGCGAACTGAGCGTGCCGGAGAACCAGCGCAATTTTGCCACCAAAGACAACCTTCCGACATACCCGGAGAAGATGGCAAAGCTCAGGGCCGAGGGCGCCAAGCAGGTGCTGGTCTACGGCATCGGCCGCATGTGCCACATCGCGTTCTGGGAGCCGCACTTCGCGGCCGACTACGCGACCGACGCCGAGTGGCGCGCGGCGCCCTACCGTCTGGGCGCGCGGCTGCATCCGTTCACCATTGAGCAGAACGCCATCACGTCGTTCCGCTCCTCCTGGCCGCTCATCCCCTGCTATGCCAACACGATCGGCCCGGCCATCATCTTCTCGTCCGACTATGCCATCGGCGGCGCCGACGGCGTCCTTTCGCGCGGGATGCAGTGGCAGGGCATGAGCTTCTGGATGGCGCTGCGCTACGGCCCCACGAAGTGGGTCACGGCCAGCAACATCCCCACGCTGCCCGGCAAGCTGTTCTTCATGGAAGAGCTCGCGGGCCCGCTCTGCGCCGATACGAACTGAAAAGCGGAGGGCTGCAGCCCTCCTGTCAAAGAAGGCCCGGCGCCTTCTTTGACAGTTTGGGCTGCGCTCAGCCGGGATGCTTCTCCCAGTAGCGGCGGATGCCCTCCATCAGCGCGGCGTGGTCGCGCAGATGCGGCAGGCCCGACACGGCGGCGACGCCGATCACGCTGCCGCCGCGCAGCCGGATGGGGAACGCGCCGCCGCAGGCCGCGTATTCCATGGGATCGAGCAGCCAGTCGCGCCGGAGATCCTCGCCCGAGGCCTCGAGCTCGTAGAACACGCGCAGCGTGCTCTTTTCCACTGTATCGACGGTGTTCCGCTTCCGCCGGAGCCAGAGCTCGTTGTTCCGGTTCGTGCCGTCCGGATAGCAGCGGAACACGACGACGTGGTTGATTTCGACCTCCGCGGCCAGCGGACCCTCCATCTGCGCGCAGGCTTCTCTGAGGCAGCAGCCCAGCTCCCACGCGTCGCGGTTGGAAAAAGTGAGGAACTGGTAGGTTTGCTCCTCGCGGATGCATTCGTTCAATGCTTCCTGGCTCATCACGGCATCATCCTTTCTGCGTATGTTCGCTGTTCTTATCCTATCACACGCCGCGGCTTCTGGCCAGAAAAAAATACGGCGCGCCGCGGGCGCGCATCCGGAAAACGGGGGAGCTTTTCACTATGAAACGGGACGGCATGAATCTGGTCGGGATCAAGCAGAATAACCGCGCCCTGCTGCTGCAGATGATCTGCACGGCGGGCCAGATCACGCGCAGCGAGCTCTCCGGGCGTTCCCATCTGTCGCCCATGACCGTGACGAACATCACGACGGAGTTTCTGCAGGAGAACATCATCGAGGAGGTCCCGCCGCTTGACCGCGCGAAATCCCCCGGCCGCACGCCGATGACGCTGCAGATCTCCGAGACCTCGCCGGTCATCATCGGCATTTTCGTGACCAAGAGCTGCCTGTTCGGCGCCGTCGGCGACCTGTCCCTGCACCTGCTCAGCCGCGAGACCGTCGAGCTCGACCGCGCGGAGACGGAGCAGACCGTGCTGCAGAAGCTGCACCTGCTCGCCGAAAAGCTGATCCGGCACACCAGCCGCGCCGTGCTCGGCATCGGGATCTCCACCGCCGGCGTCGTGGATCTGGAGAAGAGCGGCATCCGCTACATCACGGACTTCTACGGCATCCGGGAGCTGCGCATCCGCGAGTATTTCGCGCGCTTCTATCCCTATCCCGTCTTTGTGGAGAACGACATGCAGGCCTCCGGCCTGTGCGAGCTGTATTTCGGCCTCGGCCGCGATACGGATTCGTTCCTCTATGTCGGCGTCACCTTCGGTCTCGGCGGCGCCGTCGTCACGCGCCACGAGCTGCTCGACGCCTGCGGCGAAATGGGCCACATGAGCGTGGACTGCAACGGGCCGCAGTGCGCCTGCGGCGGCAGGGGCTGCCTGGAGCTGTACTGCAGCACGCCGAATATCATCCGCAGCGTCGAGCAGACCTGCGGCATCCGGGTGGCCGGCATGGAGCAGGCCGCCGAGCTGGCCATGACCAACAAGACCGCGTTCGCGGTGCTCTACGACGCCGCGCGGCATCTGGCCTGCGGCATCAACAACTACCTCAACCTCATCGACGTCTCCCTCGTCATCCTCGGCCACGACGCCTATTACCTGCCGGACGAGCTGGTGGACGTCATGCGCCAGACCATCGCGCAGACCAACGTCTCGATCCACCGCCGCGCGGAGCCGCCGCGCTTCGCCAAGTCCTCGTTCGGCTCCCTCACGCCGCTGTACGGCTCGATCTGCGTGGTTCTCCAGCAGATCTTCCAGCGCGGCTACGAGGATTTCGGCGCGCCCGAGCCGCAGGCAAACGGCTAGCCGCCGCAATGGATACAAAACAACAGGGCTGTGAAGAACCGGAGCGGAGGCTCCGATACTTCACAGCCCTTTTTCTGCCCGCTCAGTCCTTCAGGTCTGCGAGGGGGTCGTCATTGTGGCGCGCGTAGGCGGTCGCGATCCAGAGCTTGCCGGAATAGCCGAAGGTGAGGTCGAGCCAGGCGCTGTCGGTGTAGATCGTGATGGTATACCAGCCGAGCTCCGTGAGGTAGGCGAGGTCCGCGCTGTTCGGCCGGCGGAGTTCGCCGTAGAGCTGATCGGTCGCCCACTGCTGCGGCACGTGGTTTCCCGGCAGGGATTTGAGCGCGTCCCCGATCGCCGTCCCGAGGCGGATGTCCCGGAGCACGGGAAGCGCCTCTTTGGCCGTGCAGAAAGAAGTCTCTCCGTAATAGATTTCGTCCAGCGTATAGTTGTCGTAGTCGCCCGGCCGGGTGTCCCCGTACGGCCGGAACACGTAGTCCATGTTCCCGACATAGACGACGAGATCCGTATTGCCGCGCTCCGGCGTCATCCGGATGCCGTAATCGAGCATGCCCTGCGGAATGGGCCAGATTTTCTGCGTCTCGGCCAGGGTCATGCCGAGCGCGTAGCCGTGCAGCGAGACGAGCTCGTCCTGCGTCACCCGCGACTGCGCGTCGAAGGCCGGCCGCTCCGATGCGATGCCCGGCGTCGCGTCGACGATGAGCTCGGCCGGAATTGTGTAGTCCGGCGCCTCCGCCTGCGCGTCGGACGCGGCGGCGGGCTGCGCCGCGCTGCCTGCCGCGCTCTGAGACGTTACGGCGGACACCTCCGCCTGTGTGTCGGACTGCGCCGCGCTGCCCGCCGCGCTCTGAGACGCGGCGGCGGACGCCGCCCGGTCGGGGGCCTCCGACTCCGGGATCAGAGAGTAAATGCTCCAGATGGACTGCGTTCCGTCGCTGCGCCGGTATGTCGCGGCGAGCCAGAGCTGCCCGTTTGTGCGCAGAAGGAAGCTGCTGCCGTCCAGCGGCTGGTATTGCAGCGCGGCATCGCGCTGCGAGGGATCGGCGAGGCTGCCGACGGAGGTGTCGAACAGCGCGTTCCACTCCGCGTCGGTCCAGGGAAAGTCCTGCCAGCGCCATGTGACCGGGGAGACGACCTGCTGCGCGCCGGTGGCGCGGTCCGAGACGGTGAAGCTGTCCGCGCCGATCAGATACCGGCTGCCCGAGTCGCCGTCGGCGGCGTAGAAGGAGCTGAGGGGATTCATGTACAGGCATTCCGACGAGACGTAGACGTCTCCGGCTTCGAGCGCCGCCGTCTGCGCCGCGGCGGATTTTTTTCCGGCGGGGTCCGTCAGAAAGCACACCGCCACGGCGGCGCACGCGGCCACGGCCGCGGCGGCGAGCCAGAACGCGGGCTTTTTATAGTTCAGCGCGGCCTTGATGCGCGCCTTCACGCCCACCTCGCCGAAGGCCAGCGGACAGGCGCCGACGCGCCCGTGCGGCGCGCTGCAGGCCAGCAGCGCTTCCGAGTAGGACAGCACGCCGCGCTTATCCAGCGTGCGCACGACCGACTCGTCGCAGGCCAGCTCCAGATCGCGGCAGAACAGCGCGTACGCCAGCCAGCAGAGCGGGTGGAACCAGTAGACCGCGAGCAGCAGAAAGCCCAGCGGCTTCCAGATGTGGTCGAGGCGCCGCAGATGCGCCGTCTCATGGGCGACGACGGGCTCCCGCTCCGCCTCGCCCATCCCGGACGGCAGGCAGATGCGCGGCCTTGCGACGCCGAGGATGAACGGCGTCGGGATGTTGTCGCAGAGCCATACGCGGCCGCCGATGCAGACGGAGGCGGCGAGCTGCCTGTGCAGGCGCAGATAGCTGACGGCGGTGTAGACGAGCATCCCGGCGAGGCCGAGCAGCCAGACCAGGCAGGCGGCAGCCGTCAGAATCTGCAGGGGATTCGCGCTCGCCGCCGGTTCGGGAGAAAGAGAGGCGGCGAGCACCGGGTTGACCGCGCGGTTGACGGCCGCGATCCCGCTCTGGATGGCCGGCCTCTGCGCGTAGAGCATGTCGGGGCTGACGGTTTCCGCGCTCGGGATGAGGCTCAGCACGCTCTGCAGCGTGACCGGGCACACCAGGCGCACGGCCACGGCGGCCCAGAGCAGGCAGACGAGCCGCTTCGGGGCCTTTCTGAGCAGGAAGCGCAGCAGGACCACGGCCAGGATGAGCCAGCCGGCCGAGATGCCCATGTTGAGGACCTTCAGAAATACAGCCTCCACGGTCTACTCCTTTCCGGCGTCGTCCAGCATGCGGCGGATCTCCGCCGCGTCCTTTTCGGACAGCGGCTTCCGGCCGGTAAAGGACGCGATGAACGCGGGCAGCGACCCGCCGAACGTCTCTTTCACGAACCGCTCCGTCTGCATGGCGTAGAACGCCTGCCGCGACAGCACGGACGAGACCGTGCCGTTTTCATTTTTGAAGATGCCGCGCTCACAGAGCTTGCGCAGCACCGTATAGGTGGTGGAGCGGTTCCAGTTCAGCTCTTTTCCGCACAGCTCCGCCAGCTCCCGCGAGCGCAGCGGCTCATGGCTCCAGATCAGATCCGCGAAACGGGACTCCACGGCCCCCAGACCGCCCTCCTGCATACAGACGCCTCCTGCCAGTTTACTTCCAATAAACTACGCTCAGTTTACTACCGATAAACAGTTCTGTCAAGCCATATTTTTCCGCGCCGCAGGCCGCGCGCGGAAGCGTTGCTTTTTCACGGATTACCGTGTACAATAAAACGCACACGACCGGCTCTCTCCATTCCGGCGGCGGCAGCGCGGGGCCCTCTGGCCTGCGCGGGCGCACGGCGCGGCGCCGGTCAATAGACAAGCTTGCGGAGGAAAAAATCAGATGGTACAGTTTACATTCAAACTTGTCGGCAGTCTCACAAAGGTCTTTCCGGCCGGGGAACCGCCCGCGCTCGGCGAGCCGGCTCTGCGCGGCTTCGCGGGCGAGGAGCTCTCGGTGCAGCTGGCATACAGCTGCCGGTCGGACGACATGGAGATCCTCACCCGCGATTTTTCGCTGCAGGTCGAATCCGACCTGCCCGTCACGCTCCGCACGGTCGGGCTGGTGCCGGTCGCCTATCCCTGCCACGCG
>Ga0163159_1001438_pt1 | contig 22877 bp, 21 predicted proteins | sample BioMet9_FD_108702 | JGI IMG/M metagenome (GOLD analysis project Ga0163159, IMG submission 108702) | Microbial communities from bioreactor (seeded with sewage sludge) at Lawrence Berkeley National Lab, California, USA - Biofuel... | ecosystem: Engineered > Bioreactor > Anaerobic > Unclassified ... | reverse complement strand
TTACAATATATTCCATGAGGAGACCTTCCTATCTGATATATTTGCGTGCGAGGCAGTATATCTATTATCTAGGTCTTCTCTTTTTTTTGCAACCCCTTACCGAGAACTATTTTACACTAAGGGCCTATTTCTGTTGAACTTTTTTACAAATCCACCTTAATATATCATAATAGCTTGAAATCTTGTTTATGATAGTCTATCAGACCTTCATCTTTCATTCGTCCCAATTCGGAAGACATGGCGCTGCGATCTACTGAAAGAAAATCTGCCAACTGTTGACGATTAAAATCGATTGTGAAGGCTGACGCTCCATGGCGGCGAGCTTCAGCCGACAGGTAGGACATAAGTTTCTGCCGTGTAGACCGTTGTGAAAGATACTGGATTTTTTGCGTAAGGAATAGATTTTTTGAAGCCACGACAGCCAACAAGTTTGTTGCCAATTTTTCATGAAAACCGCATGATCTCGGGCATACGTGTAATATTTTTTTTATATCCATGAACATGATTTCGGAAGGAGCTGTTACGACGACGCTTACTTCAGACTTTGATCCGGGCACACAAGCATACGCTTCGCCGAATATACCAGCAGGCATGATGTGTGCCAGTATATTGCGGTTCCCCCAATAGTCTTCCTGGACAATATGGATAGAGCCCGCCAAGAGCAACCCAACTGATGAAATGTCATCACCAGCGTAGAATATGAAGCTCCCCTTTGCATAGCTTTTTTTGCGCACGCCTAGACATTGAAGCATATTTTTCATATCATCCGTAGCGATTTCACGAAAGAGCACAGATGAACTAATGATATTAAAATATTTTTCCATAAAAATCCTCCTTGTTGTAAAAACAACGGACCAGATACACTTATTGTACTATACTATGAGTGTCAGTTGAAGTACCACAGCAGCGGAATTACCCCTGCATTCATCATATCATGCATTTGTAAAGTAGACTATCTCACGAGGAGGAATTCATCATGAAAAGAAGAATTATACACATTGACAGAGAAAAATGTAACGGTTGCGGCGCCTGTGCTGCTGCTTGCCATGAAGGAGCTATCGGCATGGTCGATGGCAAAGCACAATTGTTACGCGATGACTACTGCGACGGTTTGGGTGACTGCCTGCCCACCTGCCCGACAAACGCCATTACATTCGTAGAACGCGAAGCTGCTGAATACGATGAAAAGGCCGTAGAAGAACACAAAAAGAGCAAGGGCCAACCCGCTCAGGGCGGCTGCCCTGGAAGCCGGGCCCAACGCATCGTCCATACTCCGCCAGCAGGTGGCTGCCCTGGCAGTCGTGCCCACGCTATCAACCACGCAGCCGCTCCATCTGCTAATGCTGCTGCAGCACCCGCAGCTACCGGCGTGTCCCAGTTGAACCAATGGCCTGTACAAATCAAATTGGTACCGGTACAAGCACCTTATTTCAGCAATGCCAATCTGCTCATCGCAGCTGATTGCACAGCATATGCCTATGCCCGCTTCCATGATGATTTCATCCGCAACCGCATCACCCTCATCGGCTGCCCTAAACTCGATGAAGGGGATTACTCCGAAAAGCTGACGGACATCATTCGCTTGAATGATATCAAGAGCGTTACCATCGTCCGCATGGAAGTTCCTTGCTGCGGCGGTTTGGAAAACGCGGCTAAAATAGCTCTACAGAAGAGCGGCAAGTTTATCCCCTGGCAGGTCGTTACCATTTCCACAGACGGACGGATCCTGGATAAATAAGTTGTACCCCCACAAAAAAACACACACATAATGTGTGTGTTTTTTTGTGGGGGATGTTAGATTAGACGTTCCACTCTTCCTTCAATGTAGACAGGCAGATGAACGTCTGCGATGAGGCAACATTGGGAAGGATGTTCAATTTTTTGATAAGGAAATTTTCCAACTCATCAGGGGTTTTCACGAGAACTTTCAATAAGTAATCGAACGCTCCCACAATATGGTGACATTCCAATACTTCCGAAAATTCAACTACTTGCTTCCGGAAATCTTCGACATCGCCAGCATGTTCCATGTTCACCATGACAAAAGCGGTCACATTGTAACCTGTTTTGACGCGGCTGACTTTGGCACTGTATCCTTCAACTATGCCGTTATGTTCCATCTTGCGTATCCGTTCGGCTACTGCAGGAATAGAGAGGCCAACAACTTTACTGATTTCTGTGGCGGATGCCTTTCCGTTTTTCTTTAAAATTTCTAGAATTTTTTCATCAATATGGTCCATCATATAACTACCTTTCTATTTTCTAATATGCTTATATTATCCTCTATTTAGGCAAAAAAGTAAATATTTTTATTTAATTTTAATGGCTCTTTCGTCATTTTTATTTAATTTACTAATCATAAGCCCTCAAAATGACAGAGAAAAACACCGTTTGCAAAGAAAAAACCTGCAAACGGTGTTTTTGCCATTATCAGGATGCCATATGGAATTCTTTATTCAATTCCGAAAATTCTGATGTAAAACCTGGTGTCGTATAGACAACCTTATCAGTTCCCGTAATTTCACATTCAACGCCATCTAAGCCATTGATGAGTTCCAAGCCTTTTTGCGGACCAAGGACAAATACAGCTGTCGTCAGCAAGTCGCTGAGCATACCTGCATGTTCTACGCTGCCATCGATGGTGATGGTGTCACTCATGACTTGTGTATCTGCAGGCCTGCCTGTCCGAGGATCGAAAATATGGTGATACCGTTTTCCATTCTCTATGAAAAATCGTTCATAATCTCCCGACGTAGACAAAGCCTGATTCGAGATGCTGACGATTCCCAAATACGTGCCATCCTTATCAGACCGCGGGTGCTTAATGCCGATAGCCCAACGCTTCTTTTCCTTATTCTTACCGAAGGCATACATGGAACTGGACCCCATATTGATGAGGCCATTTTCGATTTGATGCGACTCGTAGATCTTGCGGATTTCGTCAACGGCATAGCCCTTGGCAATACCACCTAAGTCGATAATCATGCCTTCCTTGGCTAATTTGACACTGTGGTCTTCCGGACGGAGCAGTATGTTCCGGTAATCGACCTTCGGCAGGGCAGCCGAAATTTCAGCATCAGAAGGAATACGTTGGTTCGTCGTACCGATACCCCACAGGTCCGTGAAAACACCTACGGTAATATCCCATTCTCCCTGGCTCTTGCGAGAAAACTCCTGGGAGAAAACAATCATTTCATAAATTGCCGGGTCCACTTTCACATAGTCTTTACCGGCAGCGGCATTGATACGGCTTACATCACTATCGGAGTCTTTCCCAGCCAGATGGTCCAGTTCGGTGATACGGGCAAAGCCTTCTTCCACAGCAGCCTTTCCCTGTTCCCCCGATGCCCGCAGTGATATGGTCGTATCCATAGCAATACCGCTCTTTTCATAAGATTGCTCCGGGCGCTGAGAGCACCCGGAGCATCCTATAACGATACCGGCTATGAGAAAGGCCACAGCTATATATCGTTTCCACTTCATATGATTAACCTATTTTTGCTTCTTCTTTTTTCACTACCTTGACCATTGCTTCGATAGCTTTGGTCGGGCATTTAGCCAGACAGGTCATATCATCACAAGTCTTGCAAACTGCCGGATTGACGACAGCCAAATGGTCGATGACCTTGACGCCGCCTTCATCCTTGTGAGAGCAATTCCGCATACACTGACCGCAGCCAATACAGGCAGCTTTACAGTTCTTCATAACGGCAGCGCCGAAATCTTTAGAACTGCAGCTTACGGTTACCTTTGCGCTGACTGGCAGCAATTCGATGACATGCTGCGGGCACAAGGAAGCACATTTGCCACAACCTGTGCAGACGCTCTTGTCGATGACAGGAATGCCGTTAGCACCCATGCTCATCGCGCCGAAGGGGCAATTCTTGACACAAGTGCCGAAGCCCAAGCAGCCAAATTTACAAGCTTTCGGGCCCTGTTGGACCGTCTTAGCAGCTGCGCAGTCATGGACGCCTTTGTAATTAAAAGCGAGTTTAGCAACGCCAACACCGCCGCGGCATCTTACATGCGCATATTTAGGTTCTGTCGCTTCTGCAATCTTACCGGTAAGCTGAGCAACGATAGCTGCTACTTCAGCTTTACCGGGAACACATAAATTGGGCGGAACGTCGGGATCGACGACAACAGCTTCCGCATATTTAGCACAGCCGGCAAACCCACAAGCACCGCACTGTCCTTTGGGAAGCGCTTCTTCAACTTCACCAATGAGTGGATTTTCTTCCATGGCGAATTTCTTATCGGCTAAGGCCAGGACGAAGCCAAACACTACGCCCACGCCGGTCATGATAACAACCGCCATTATCGCGATTTCAGAGTAATTCATGATATCTATTCCATCTCCTTTGCGTAACGATTATAACATGCCGGAGAAACCGAGGAATGCCAATGAAAGCATACCGGCTACGATAAAGGCGATAGGTGTGCCCTGCAACGGTTTCGGTACATCAGCGTAATCCAGTTTTTCACGAGCGCTGGCCATGAGGATCAAAGCCAGGGCAAAGCCCAAACCAGAGCCGATAGCAAATACGAGGTTTTCCAAGAAATTGTAGTTATTCGTTACACTCAGTACCGGTACGGACAAAACGATACAGTTCGTAGCAATCAGCATGAGGTAAATGCCCCACATGTTATACAGCGTAGGAGACTGTTTCTTGATGACGATTTCCAACAGCTGAACAAAGCTTGCAATCAATACGACGAACGTAATCGTCCGCAGGAACGTAAGGCCAAACGGAACGAGTATAAAGTTGTAAAGGAGCCAGGCTAAAATCGTACTCAACGTAATAACCGACGTAACAGCCATGCCCATGCCGATGGAGGCATTCAGGTTCTTGGAAACACCGAAGAAAATGCACAGGCCCAGGAACTTAGTCAATACGAAGTTGTTAATCAATACTGCGCCAATAAACAGCGTAAAATAAGCACCCATTAACCTTCACTCCCTTTCAGTTTCTTGTCTTCGTGAGCTTTAATGGCCATTTTCAAACCAGCCATCATAAAGCCGATCAGCATAAATGCTCCCGGCGGCAGAGCCAGGATCAACGCAGGCTGATAAGACGGTCCAAAGATGGCAGCACCAAAGAGCGTGCCATTGCCAAACAGTTCACGGACGACAGAAATAGTTACCATGGCGATAGTAAAACCGATGCCCATGCCCATGCCGTCGAGGAATGATACGACAACGCCGTTTTTGGATGCAACTGATTCAGCACGAGCCAAGATAATAGCAAATACGACGACCAAGTCGAGGTATACACCCAAGGCTTTGTACAGGTCAGGAGCAAACGCCTGCAGGAACAACTGGACACATGTAACGATAGTAGCGATGCAAGTAATATATACAGGCACACGTACTTTTTTGTTGATAGTCTTACGAATGATAGAAACTACGACGTTATTAGACGTAATAACGAACCATACTGTGAGGCCCATCGTCAAGCCGTTGAGGACACTCGTCGTAACAGCAAGGCCAGGGCACAAGCTTAAAGCCAGGATAAAATACGGGTTTTCTTCGATGATCCCCCTGGTAAATATATGCCATAAATTCATAATCAGTTACCTCCCATCTGAGCTGCTTTTTCGACAGCTTGCTTAACGCCTAAAGTAACTGCTCTGGAAGAAATGGTAGCACCGGTCATAGCTTGGATATGTTTTGTATCGTTCTTATCTTTCGTTACTTCCAGGTTTTCCAATTTCTTTTCTTTGAACTGACCACGGAACGGCGGTTTAGACGCATTATCACCTAAGCCAGGAGTTTCGTTTGCTTCGAGGATGGTGAAGTCCATTACTTTGCCATCAGCCGTGACCGCTACGAGCATCTTAATCGGTCCGCCGTAACCTTTAGGTTCACTCGGAATGACATAAGCTATCTTTTTGCCGCCTTTTTCTGCGACAAATGTATCTTTTTCGCCAGATACCGGATCGAATTTATCGGCATCAGGAACAAGGCTCTTCATAGATTCTTGCTTCATCTGTTCAGCTTTTACTGAAGCAATAGGCCCTGTAATGAAGAAAACACAGCCGATAATACAACCTGAGACGAGACAGGTCAGAATCAAGTTCAATGCAATTTTGAAGAGATTGCTTTTTTGTTCTTCAGCCATGTTATTTCGCCCCCTTTACTGTCCCGAATACCTTAGGCCGAACTACGCGGTCGATCAACGGGGTGAGTGCATTCATGAGCAAGATAGAATAGCAGACGCCTTCCGGATAACCACCGACGAGACGAATAAGAACGGTAATAATACCTGCACCTAGCGCAAAAATAATCTGGCCTTTCAATGTAATAGGACACGTGACCATATCAGTTGCCATGAAGAAGGCACCAATAACGAGGCCACCGGCCATCATATGGAACAGCGGATCGCCCGTGAATATGCCCGTTCCCAAGGGAACGCCGCCGAGAATCCACATAAGGATGCCGACCGTTGCAATCATGGTGACAGGAACCTGCCAATGAACATAACCTTTATAGATAAGGTATAATCCACCTAAAATCAATAACACTGTCGATGTTTCGCCCATGGAACCATTACGGAAACCAATGAACATGTTCTGATACATCGTCATGGGATCGCCGCCAAAAAGCTGGAGCAGTGCATCATGGCCGCCATGTTTCAATACATTCAGCGGTGTAGCACCAGATACAGCATCGACGGTACCATCGATTTTAGTCCAAGTGGTCATAGCAACAGGCCAGGAAACCATCAAACCAGCACGACCTACGTGAGCCGGGTTGAACAGGTTGAAGCCTAAGCCGCCCATGGACTGCTTGCAGACGACGATTGCTAAGAATGAACCAATAATTGCCATCCACCAGGGAAGTGTCGGCGGGCAGGTCATTGCCAGCAGCAAGCCGGTAATAACGGCACTGCCGTCCTTGATGGTGATTTTTTTGTGGAGCATCCGTTCCCACAGATATTCAAATACAACTGCGGAAATAACTGCCACAACAATGTTGATCAATGCGTTGAAACCAAAATAACAGACGCCGAAGGCCGCTGCCGGAACTAAGGCAGCAACAACATTCCACATAATTTTAGGAATGGTTTCGTTACAGCGGACGTGCGGTGAAGATGATACAGTTAACTGTAATTCCTGCATGTCTTTAGCATCCTTTCCTTTTTTCTGTCCTTCAGTTACTGGACTCATGATATCCCTTCTTCCATTATTTCTTTGCTTTGGCTGCAGCCTGTAATGCTTTTACCTGTGCCTTTGCATTGCGGATATGTTGTACGATGTTCCGCTTCGCCGGGCAGGTAAATACGCAGCTGCCGCATTCTACGCAGTTCATAACGCCATATTCCATGCATTTTTCCCAAGCAGAGCGTTCTGAGAAAATACTGAGCTGGCTGGGAATAAGGAACATCGGGCAAGCTTCTACACAGCGTCCGCAACGGATGCAGGGTGATTCTTCACCGACTTCACATTTTTCCGGGCTCAGGCAAACGATGCCAGAAGCACCTTTGGTAACGGGAACTTCCAGATTGAACTGAGCCATCCCCATCATGGGACCGCCACTGATGACACGATCTGGCTGTTTGGAAAAACCGCCGCAAAAATCAACGGCATACTGGTAAGGCGTGCCAATGCGCAGACGAAGGTTCTTAGGTTCTGCGATGCAGTCGCCTGTAACCGTCGTAATACGCTGGATGAAAGGAATACCCCGGCATACAGCATCAGTAATAGCCAGGACAGTTCCGACATTGCTGACGACGCAGCCTACATCCATGGGCAATCCGCCCGGAGGTACTTCGCGTCCTGTCGTTGCACGAATCAGCGTCTTTTCAGCACCTTGCGGGTACTTAGTCGGCAACGCTTCGACAGTTACGCCTTCGACATTTTTGAAAGCTTCTTGTAAATGAGCCACCGCGTCAGGTTTATTATCTTCTATACCGATAATCCCAACTTTTACGCCCAATGCCTGCATGCAGATCTGTACGCCAGTAACGAGATCAGCATCACATTCGAGCATGGCCCGGTAGTCAGCCGTCAGATACGGTTCGCATTCTGCGCCGTTCACGATAAACGTGTCTACCGGTTTGTTCGGTGCCAGTTTTACATGTGCAGGGAACGTAGCACCGCCGCAGCCGACAACGCCGGCCTGTTTGATCAAGTCTACGATTTCCTTGCCTTCCAACTTTGTCCAGTCTCGATCCAAAGGCAAACCGTCCACCCATTCATCCAACCCATCACTCTTGATCACGACCGCCATGTCTGTGACGGACATGGGATGGGGCATGGGGGCAACCTTGACAACATCGCCGGAAATGGAAGCGTGGATGTCAGCATGCAGAAATGCATCGCTGGTCCCTATGAGCTGGCCCTTTTTCACATGGTCGCCTACTTTTACGACAGGCTTACATGGAGCGCCGAAATGCTGGCTCATTGGGATGACTACTTGTTCCGGTAGTGCTGGGCTTTCAATAGGTTTGTCCTTTGCATAGATCTTTCCGTCATCCGGATGGACCCCACCGATAAAGCTTTTCATCATCAAAAATCACCTCATTAATATATAATGAAAAAAATGAAAAATAATAAAAACAGCTAAGTAACCGACTTACAAAATGGACACAATATTGGGTTTAGATTCTTCTTTCTTTGATAAGGACTTATCAAACATCTTCACGCCTAATGCACCCACCAAAAATCCGACAACACCGCCGGCGATTTCTGCTTGCACTATATCATATCCCAAAGGGTTACTTACCCATCTACCTAAAAATACGCCAAGGGCCGCTATAAGTAACGGCATGATGAAACATACAAATGCGCCAACGACAATGTTGACCTCCCTGACTTCAAACGTAACACGCTGTCCTACGGCTGCACCTACACCATTTCGTGCAGTTACTGTAATATTTTCAGCGCCCGGACACGCGCCGCAAGCGATGCAATCGCTGTGCCGGCCAACTTTTACTTCCGCCAAACCATCATCCTTGACAGCCGTGACAATGCCTTCTTCGGTCTTCATATGGACCACCGCTCCTTTCTATAAACGGTCAAAATAGCCTGATAGAAGTTATCAAAATCTACGATAATGCCTATTAGGCTTTTTTAATTATAACATTATATAATACAATGTTCAATGTGAAAGTACCCCTTGATAAGCGTATCTAATCTAATTTTAAAGGAACAAATCCGCATTATTGCTATTCTTTTTTCGCATGGTTTTGTTTAATAATTATTCAAATGTAAATAACGTGTAAATTTTCACATTAAATCAACGGATATGAAGTTCACTTAAAAATACTGTCGTTACATATCATAACGACAGTATTTCTCATTTATCTTATTGGTGCTTATCCAGTGCCGCCTTCACAAGACCTCGAAACAAGGGGTGGGCGTTCGTTGGACGGGATTTTAATTCCGGATGGAACTGGCACCCGACGAACCAAGGATGGTCCGGAACTTCAATCATTTCGACGAGACGATTGTCAGGAGATGTCCCAACAATCTTCAAACCGGCCTTAGTAAGTTCTGTACGGTACTTATTATTGAATTCCCAACGATGGCGATGACGTTCGTAAATCAAATGCTGTTCATACACGCCATAAGATTTACTCGTTTCATCTAATTTACAAGGATACAAGCCCAAGCGCATCGTGCCACCTTTATCTTCAATATCTACCTGATCAGCCATAAGGTCGATGACCGGATATTTTGCCTGCGAATCAAATTCCGATGAAGTTGCACCAGCCATACCCGCGACATGGCGGGCAAATTCCATAACAGCACACTGCATACCCAGACAAAGGCCCAAAAACGGAACTTTATTTTCCCGGGCATACTGGATAGCCCGTACTTTTCCTTCAATACCCCGATTGCCAAAGCCACCAGGTACGACGATGCCATCTATACCTTTAAATACTTCGGCCATAGACAGGGATTCATCTTCTAATGTTTCCGAATCAATCCAATGGATTTTTACTTTTGTCTTATAAGCGATTCCAGCATGTCCCAGTGCTTCGGCCACGCTGAGATAGGCATCATGGAGCTGCACGTATTTGCCGACAATAGCAATATCGACGTCATGTTCCGGATGATATATCGTATTGACCATTTCTTTCCACGATTCCATATCGCAGGGACGATCGGGCAATGCCAATTTGTCCAGGACTATTTTATCGAGTCCTTGTTCTGACATGAGCAGCGGTACTTCATAAATGCTGTTCAACGTCTTGTTTTCGATGACCGCTTCTTCATCTATATCGCAAAACAGGGAAATCTTATGCTTCATGCTTTCCGACAATGGTTTTTCCGTACGGCATACGATGATATCCGGCTGGATGCCAATGCTGCGCAGTTCTTTGACGCTATGCTGGGTCGGTTTCGTCTTCAATTCACCAGCTGCGGAAATATACGGTACGAGCGTGACGTGGATGTACAACGTATCGTTGCGGCCTACTTCTTTTTTAATTTGACGGATGGCTTCCAGGAACGGCAAGCTTTCAATATCCCCTACTGTACCGCCAATTTCCGTGATGACTACATCGGCATTATCATCGTCACCGACGCGGAATACGCGGTTCTTTATTTCGTTGGTAATATGAGGAATGACTTGTACCGTAGAACCCAGATAATCACCACGGCGTTCCTTCTGCAGGACAGACCAGTAGATTTTACCCGTCGTGACATTGGAGTTCTTCCCTAAGTTGATATCGATAAAACGTTCATAATGACCTAAATCCAAATCTGTTTCCGTGCCGTCATCAGTAACGAATACTTCACCATGCTGGTACGGACTCATCGTGCCGGGATCGACATTGATATACGGATCAAATTTCTGAATCGTTACCTTAAAACCGCGATTCTTCAACAAACGGCCCAGTGCTGCTGCCGTAATGCCTTTACCTAATGAAGAAACGACCCCGCCTGTTACAAAAATGTACTTAGCCATAATTCCTCCCTGTTCGGGCCTTTGCCCAGTTCTATTAACCCATGAAAAACATTAAAAAATAGTAAATTTATAAGATACAACCACAACACGCCGTAAAACGGCTGGTGCAACTGCCTTGCAATACAGGCAATACGCCGGCACGTCCGACGACGTGTACAGGTTAGAAGTTTACATCTTTTCCGGTGCAGATACACCGAGGATAGCCAAACTATTGGCAATGGTGATGCGCACTGCCGTAATAAGTGCCAGGCGAGCCTGCTGCAATTCTTTGTCTTCCTGGATAATCCGGCAATGATTATAAAACTGATGGAACAATCCAGCCAGCTCGTAGACATAACGGGCTATGCGGTGCGGTGCCCGTTCACGGGCAGCAGCCTTCACCTCATCTGGGAAAGCCCCCATTTTTTTGATCATTTCCAGTTCTTCATCACATTGTAATGAATCCCATTTGACAGCAGACCAATCAAAATCAAGGGAAATACCCGCTTCACTGGCCTGATGATATATGCTGTATATCCGTGCATGGGCATACTGGATATAATAAACCGGATTTTCGTTACTGTGCGATTTCGCCAAGTCCAAATCGAAATCCAGCTGCGTATCGAGAGAACGCATGATGAAGAAATAGCGGGCCGCATCAGTCCCCACTTCTTCAATCAATTCATTCAACGTAATGGCCTGCCCTGTCCGTTTGGACATCTTAACCGGCTTGCCTTCACGGAACAAGCTGACCATCTGCAGCAACAACACTTCCAACTGCTCTGGATCATACCCCAGTGCGGTCATAGCCGCTTTTACTCTGGCAACGTAGCCATGGTGATCTGCACCCCAGATATTGATCAATTTTTTGAAGCCCCGGTCGTACTTATTTTTATGATAAGCTATATCGGCAGCCAAATACGTCGGAACGCCATTGTCGCGGATGACGACACGATCCTTATCATCGCCGTAATCCGTCGATTTCAGCCACAGCGCACCATCTTTTTCATACAACTTGCCCCGCTGACGCAGGACATCGCAAGCTGCCTGAATGGCATCAGGATGAAGCGTCCGTTCACTGAACCATTGATCATATTCTACATTGAAATGCGCTAAATCGCGTTTGAGCGCTTTCATCTTTTCTGCATAGGCCCGGTCTTTGAATATAGTCAGGCGCTGTTCTTCCGGCATAGCCAAATAAGCGTCTCCGTCCTGATCGACGATGGCTTGAGCCGTATCGATGATATCGGCACCATGATAGCCGTTTTCAGGGATGACTCCTTCTTGTCCCAACAGCTCCAGATAGCGGGCATTGACCGATGCAGCCAGATTATCCATTTGGTTGCCGGCATCATTGATATAGTATTCCGCTTCGACGGCATAGCCTGCCGCCCGCAGCAAATTGACCAAAGCACTGCCATAGGCAGCACCGCGGCCATGGCCGACATGGAGCGGACCCGTCGGATTGGCACTGACATATTCCACCTGTACCGTATCGTCAGGCCGAATTGGCGCTTTGCCAAATTCCGTACCCGATTCCAAGATATGCTGCAGCGTATCATACATGACAGAATTATTCAAAAAGAAATTAATAAAACCGGCACCGGCAATTTCCGCTTTCGTCAGCCACGGATAATCCATTTGGCCTACGATGGCTTCAGCAATGAGCCGTGGCGCTTTATGCGCCACGCGGGCGGACTGCATGGCAATGTTAGTGGCAAAATCGCCGAATTCCTTCTGTGGCGGCACTTCCAGGATGATAGTGGGATATTCGCCTTGTGGCAGTGTACCGGCCTGTATGGCCCGTTCCATGGCTTCAGCAATCCCTTGTTTCAACAATTCCTTCATTTCCATTACGACTTATCCTCCTGCACTGTAATTGTCAATTCATTATAATTCGTGCCGATCCCATCCAATATGACATCGTAACCGATTTTAATCGTACCAATTCCATCATGTAAAGCTACATCCAATTCATATGTTTTCAGACTGATATTAATCGTCCCGACAGGTATCTCATAAGCTGTACGAAACACTTTGCCCTTACGGAACAGCTGTTTCTGGTGTATCTGCCCAAAACGCAACAACAAGACGGAATCAGCTAAAATCTTGATTACCGTCGTGACACCTGCCATCCCCGTAATTTCGCTCTCTTCATAGACGACATAGCGGGCATTTTTCTTCTCGTAATACTTACCTGTCGAAATGAGTTCAATCGTATAGTCCTGCCCGTCTTCATCGCGCTGGACACTATGTACGGTCACCAAGACTGGTTTCACTCAATCCAAATCCTTCCTGTTTCAACATTAATAGTAACATTATAGACGAATACCCTGATTAATGCAATGTGAAAGATGATTTTTTTCGACGTCAGGTCAGACTAGACTGTATTCTCACAAAAGACGCCGGCCATATCAGCCGGCGTCTCACCGTTATGTCATGTATTCAATATGTTTGCGCCAATCAACCGGGAATTTTGCACTGGCTAGGCTGAAGATGCACCTGTTCTAATAATTTTTTGCCAGCAATGCCTGGCTGCGTCATTTCAGCAGGAGACAAAATATATTCGATTTGTTCATCTGTCAGCAATCCTTTTTCCTGGATAATCTGGCGGACAGGGCGTCCCGTCATGTACGCTTCTTTAGCCAACATGGAGGATTGTTCATAACCGATATGAGGAAGCAGGGCCGTAATGATTCCCACACTGTGATCAAGCCAGTATTGGCATTGTTCCTTATTAGGTTTAAGACCGATGAGCAAGTTATTTACAAACGCATTGACGGCATTCGTCATGTAGCGCATGGAGTTAAACAAATTGAAAGCCATGACCGGTTCCATGACGTTCAATTCAAACTGACCATTTTCTACACCCAGGCTGACAGCAATATCATTACTGATGACCTGATAGCAGGCCTGATCGAGTACTTCTGCCATGACTGGATTGACTTTGCCCGGCATGATAGAAGAACCAGGCTGCCGTGCCGGCAGGATCAATTCATTCAAACCGCAACGCGGCCCTGAAGCCATGAGACGGAAATCATTGGCCATTTTCACAAGAACCAGTGCCGTCGCCTTCATACTGCCAGAGAAATCGGCAAAAGCATCTGTATTATTTGTCATATCAATCAGATTGCGAGCCGTGACGAACATTTCGCCAGTCAGCATGGATAACTGCCGAGCTACGCATTTGATATACTGCGGTTCCGCGTTGAGGCCTGTACCTACGGCGGTACCGCCCATGTTGATCGTATGGACACCTTCCGCAGCCCGTTCGATCCGGTGGATACCGCGGCGTACGGCCGAAGCATAGGAACCCATTTCCTGCCCCAGCGTAATGGGTACAGCATCTTGTAAATGAGTCCGCCCCATCTTCACGATATCCTTATATTCTTCAGACTTACGTTCCAATTCGTCAGCCAGCCGACGCAGCGCTTCAAGCAGTCCTTTGCTCTTCATGATGATGCAAACCTTGATGCTCGTCGGGAACACGTCGTTCGTTGATTGAGCCATATTAGCATGGTTATTGGGAGAAATAATATCATAACGTCCCTTGGGCTTACCAAGGATTTCCAGTGCCCGGTTGCACAGCACTTCGTTCATATTCATATTGACGGAAGTCCCTGCTCCACCCTGGATAGGGTCGACAGGAAATTGATCGAACAGCTTGCCCTGGATGACTTCAGTAGCAGCCTGAACCAGAAGATTGCCAATGCCAGGATCGAGACGACCTGTTTCCATATTCGCCAAAGCAGCAGCTTTTTTCACGATTGCAACGGAAATGATGAAATCTTTGTCGAGATGTTCACCGGTAATGTGGAAATTTTCCATAGCCCGCATCGTTTGCACACCATAATATACGTCGTCTGGTATTTCCATTTCCCCTAAAAAATCGTGTTCTTTTCTCATGATATCCTCCTACTGATATATAATAAATACTAGCGCGTTCAATCATGCAATATCCAAAAGTGTGTTATGAATAAATCTCAATTTGTATCTTGTATACAGTATACACCTGATGGACGTTTTCTTCAAGCTTTTTTTCTCTATTCACCTTATTTTTAATCATTCCTCCTTAGCCATAAAACAGATAAGGGCGCTGTTGAATGAACTTCAACAGCGCCCTTGCCGCTTATGTTTTCTTGATTTATCCATATTCTAATACTTCAAAAAAATAATGTCAAGTATATCTGCAAAGATACAAAAAATCGTAATTTTAATCATTTTCGTTTTTACAGCAAAACCCCATAATATATTTTGGATACGTCTGATTTCCTATAATTATTACGTTGATTAGCGATAAATTGTTTTTTTAATTCAAATTATCATCCCGGCTATTCCAGTTCGATGAGCCAAGGCCAATACTTTTTCGGCATGAACTGCTGCCGCAGAGACGGATTAGCCCGTTCGGCAATAGAAATTGTGCCATAGTAGCGGCTCCACAATTCTTCAAACATCGGTTCAGCTTCCGACAAAATGATGGAATGAGATGGGCGGGGAATGTCCACTATCGTCACAGAATGGCGATCATAATACACGCCCATATTCCGTTTGACATCATGGAGGACCCAGGCCTCGGCAGGCAACCGCTTCACGAAATGAGGAGCCATAACAGGGACGACACAACAATCCGGTGCGACCGGCCCGTATAAGAGTCCGCCCTGCAATTCCCTGAATCTCAGCAATCCCAGCAGGCGATGCCGTTCATTTCCTGTCCGTGCAGCCCAGCGCCGCACTTTCCATATATCCGGTTCACTTAAATGGCGGCAAAAAGATTCCTTTTGTTTAAAAGCCTGCCGTAAAAAGCGCAGCAGATAATATTCCCGCTGAGGCTGTTCCGCCAGGAACGCATAGTATAAATAGTGACAGATTTTACTGCCACATTGTCGCTGCAGCCCATCTAACACTCGCTGCGCCTTCGTCGGGTCCATCTCTACAAATACTGAATCAGAAAAGAGGTCCTGCCCATCATCGCCGCTGATAGCGCCAGTTTGTCCGATACCATCATGATAGGCATCGAATACAACTGAAAGAAATCCAAAAAACGTATTGTCATAGCGATAATTCATGGCGTCACCCCGGAAAATAAATCCATGGGCTCATACTGCCGCTGCTGCTCCTGCAAATAGAGGCTGGTTCCGGCTCGTTCCAATCCATGCTGGCCACCGTAATATTTTCCCCGACAAGTGATGAAATATTTGGCCCGCTTCAAGACGATGCCCAGACGGCGCAGCGTATCATATGACAACCAAGCCTCACGGCGGGCGGCACAGATACGCCGGGCTGAAGTCACGCCAATGCCAGGTACGCGAAGCAGCATGTGATACGAAGCCCGATTGACCTCGACGGGAAATTGTTCCGGATGACGCAAGGCCCAACAGGCCTTGGGATCGATTTGGATATCGAAATCCGGCATGGCCTCCGTCAAGATTTCATCGGCCCGGAACTGATAAAACCGCAGCAGCCAATCCGCCTGATACAGGCGATGTTCCCGCAAAAGCGGCGGCTGCGCCAGGGCAGGTAAATTCGGTCCCGTCAAGACCGGCACATACGCCGAATAGTAAACGCGCTTCAGTGACATGTTCCGATACAGGGCCTCGCTCAATCGCAGTATATTCCGATCACTGTCCGGCGTCGCACCGATGATGAGCTGCGTCGTCTGGCCAGCTGGTACGAATGACGGCACTTTTTTTATGCGTTTCTTTTCTTCGCGCCGGGCCAGGATACCTTCCTTTATGCAACTCATAGGCTGTAAAATAGATCGTTTAGTCTTTTGCGGCGCCAGCAACTTCAATCCTGCCGCAGAAGGCAGCTCTATATTGATACTCAAGCGATCCACGTAACTGCCCAAGGTACGTATGAGCCGCTCATCCGTACCAGGTATACCCTTCATGTGTATATAGCCATTAAAATGTTTTTCCTGACGCAGGATATGGGCCGTACGGATGAGCAGCTCCGTCGTATAATCGGGCGTCTTATATACACCGGAACTGAGGAATAAACCTTCTATGTAGTTACGCCGATAAAACTCTATCGTAAGTTCCGCTATTTCTTCCGGCGTCAGCGTGGCCCGCTCCGTATCGCGGCTGCGGCGGTTGACACAATAGCTACAATCATAGCAGCAGTCATTAGTCATGAGTATTTTTAGCAGGGAAATACAGCGACCATCTTCTGACCAGCTGTGACATATACCGGCGGCTGCGCCATTGCCGATGCCATTGGCCGTATTTTGACGGCGACTGCCGCTGGATGAACAAGAAACATCATATTTTGCCGCATCCGATAGAATACGAAGTTTATTCATCATACGATCCTGCTCCATAGTCCTGCCCTCTTTCTGACTGTTTTATTTATCATACCACAAAAGCAGCACTGCTTCAAACATATGTTCAGCAACCTTTATAGCGATACCAAAAAGACCAGCACGCCGACGGCGACACTGGTCTCTTAGTCAAACATTATCGTATGGACTTATTTGCCTTCATAAATGAGCTGCACTAATTTCATGGTCATTTCATAGGATTTTTCCAATGATTGTACGGGCAGGAATTCAAACCGGGAATGGAAATTATGGCCGCCTGTAAAATAATTCGGCGTCAGGATACCCTTGGTCGAAATAAATGAACCATCTGTACCACCGCGCATGGCAATCGTATTCGGTGTAATACCCAGCGCTTCCATAGCCGTATAAATGTAATCGATAGCCTTATGGTTTTCATCTGTAACAGCATCTGCTATATTGCCATACGTATCGCTCATATCACATTGGATTTGGGCACGCGGTTCCATAGCTTTCAGTTTTTCCACATTTTTCAGGATCAACTGCTTACGGGCTTCATACCTCTGCTTGTTATGATCGCGAATGTTGAGCCCCACTGTTGCACTTGACTGATTGGACTGGATAGACTGGCACCAGATATACCCTTCCTTGCCTTCAGTACATTCCGGTGTTTCCTTACGGTCAAACATATTGACAAAGTCGACAGCCAGGAGCGTCGGATTGACCAAGACGCCTTTAGCACTCATAGGGTGGGCGCTGACGCCGTGGATAGTAACATCGGCACTGCCGGCATTGAAGGTTTCATACACTACTTCGCCTAATTCACAGCAGTCGATGGTGTAAGCAAAATCGACGGGGAATTTGCTGAAATCCATGACCTTGGAACCGAATAAGCCGCATTCTTCATCGGGTACGAAAGCGACATAAATATCGCCGTGGTGGATAGAAGTATCACCAGCCAATGTCGCCAGCGCCGTCATGACATTTGTCACGGCAGCTTTATTATCTGCCCCTAGTACGCTGGTCCCATCGGTCACGATGATATCCTGCCCGACGTATTTCAACAATTCCGGATGTTCCGCCGTCGTCATGACGATATGCTGTTCCTTGTTGAGGACGATATCGCCGCCGTCATAGTGCTGGATCATCTGCGGATGGATTTCCGGCGATAAACATACATCGACCGTATCCAAATGAGCCACAAAACCCACAGACGGCACCTTGCGGCTGCAGCCTGCCGGTAAATTGGCCGGCAGCTTGCCCGTGAGGACGCAGTGCTCGCTCAAGCTCAAATCGACGAGCCCCATGGCTTCGCATTCGCGCTGCAGCAAACAGGCCATATCCCACTGGCCATCCGTACTGGGAACCTGAACGCCGCCGTTGAATTCACTCTGCGACGGCACCGCTACATAACGATAAAACCGTTCCACTAATTCCGATTGTTTCGTATTCATTGTAATTCCTCCAATCCAACTTCTTCCTGTCCGCTAAGGACAAACAGAGCATATTAGAACATTTGGCGCGGATATACATAATCGGCCTGGAAGCCCAGGGGAATGCCGAACCACCAGAACAAGTATAACATAATTGTCAATGCGATGAGCAAAGCAAATGTATATGGCAGCATAAGGCTGCTCAACGTGCCGACACCGGTACGTTTATAATACTTCTGGCAATAGATGATAATCAAGGGGTAAAAAGCAAACATAGGTGTGCAAACATTGACTGCCGAGTCACTGACCCGGAAAGCTGCCTGCGTCAATTCCGGAGCAATGCCGACAGACATGAGCATGGGCACAAAAATCGGAGCCAGGATGGACCATTTTGCCGAAGCCGATGTAATAAGCAGGTTCAACAAGGCAACGAAAACGATGATGCCGAATACAGTGACTTGCGGCGGCAGAGCCAAAGATTTCAGAAATTCTGCACCGGCAATAGCGATGAGGGCACCCAGGTTAGACGCGCCGAAGGCATACATGAACTGCGCTGCAAAGAAATAGAACACGATGAGCTGAATCAGGGTCTTCGTAATTTCTTCCATGGAATTCGTAAAATCCTGAGAGCTTCTGAATTTACCGCTGCAGATACCATAGACGATACCAGTGACAGCGGCGAGCAGGAAGATGATTGCCACGATGGACTGCATAACCGGCGCCTTGAAGCTAGCGATATTACCATCGGGGTCGCGTAATATGGAATCAGCCGGCATCAATGCCACAAACAGGCCGACGAGCATAGCAATCAAAACAAAGGTCGCGATATAGAAGGATTTATTTTCTCGCGGAGTAATGCTGGTAATATCTTCGCCGGATACATCGATATCCTTATCGAGGGGGCAAGCCTTGCGACACCACGGTTCGGTAATCTTTTCCGTAACCCACCAGCAGCTGCCGATGACGGCGAATGTAGATCCAAAGGCATAAAAATAATTGCACAATACATTGACTTCATACGTCGGATCGATGATCTGGGCGGCCATCTGAGTAAACCCCTGGATGACCGGATCGATGGCTGACGGTGTATAATTGGCCGCAAAAGCACCGGCAATACCGGCAAAGGAAGCCGCAACGCCAGCCAACGGGTGTTTGCCCGAAGCATAGAACAGATACGCTGCTACGGGAATGATGATCATATAGCCGCTATCCGGAGCAAGATGGCTCAACATACCTACGACGATGACAATCGGCGTAATGAGGAATTTCGGCGTAACAGATAAGATTTTTTTCAAGCCGGTATTGATATAGCCTGAACCATCGGCGATGCCAATCCCCAACGTCGCCACGATAACCATTCCCAGGGGAGGGAAACTGGAATAGTTCGTTACCATTTTCGTCATCAACGTAACGAGCGATTTGGGACTGAGCATGTTCGTAATAGCAATTGCTTTCCCCGTAGTTGGATGTACATAACCAAATTCAACATTAGATAAGATAGCAGAAACAACACAGGTAATAAAAAACGCTGCAATAAACAGCATAGTTATGTCAGGAATCTTGTTCCCGACTCGTTCAATCCAGCCTAAAAATCCACCTACGGGCTGTACTTGTTCCAGACTGACGTCTGATTGTTCTCCTTTTGACACGAGCAACTCTCCTTTATATTATAAAAATATTATCTGGTTCCCTGCAAAAAGACACAAAATTCCAGATAAAACGGCCAGTCAGTTTGACAATATCGTGTCACACACGGCATAGTCGTCCAATATATATAAACTAAACCAACAGTATACTCCCCAAGTACCCGTCTGGTTTAGGAATTTTGACATGCTCCGTAAAATAACCGCACAAATTATACCATACAAATTCCACCTTTTCAATGAAATATGATTATTTTAAATTATTCATTTATTAATATATACTTATATTAACTTATTAATAAAAATAAAACATGCGCAATTTCTTTTATCATAAAGAAATTGCGCATATAATAGTTAATTTTTATTATAGATTTTAGGATAAGACATTCATTTTCTTATATTGCGGCGTCACCGTAACTTGTCCGCTCGTATTAATGATGCCCCATTTCCCATTGACCCGTATGGGGGCATAGCCATTCGTAAACGTTCCGGCTTCTGTCGTTCCTGCCGGCAGAGAGAACGCTGGTTTGCCATCTAGTCCCAAATACGACCAGGTTTTGTCATTCTTGACTGGTACGAGGGAATCGGCAGCAGCACCAACCTTGCTATACTGTGCCGCCGTAATCACAGTTCCATCGCCATTCACGACGCCCCATTTCTTCCCCTGTTTATATGCCAGCACATCGCCAGCAGGCTGTAAACCCTCATATTGACAAGGGATGACGTTTTTACCGGTAGCTGCCGATAACGCTCCCCAATGGCCGTCTTTGTTCTTTGCCAGGAACAAATTCAGGTCATCGTCTTTAAACATCGCCTCATAGATGGCCGGAATCATATAGGTTCCATCCCGACGGACGTAGCCCCAATGACCTTGGTTTTCTACGAGAGCACCCGTATCCGACAACGGATATACTGCATCCAATTGTGCACTAATGACGACTTTGCCGGTCGGGTCGATGTAGCCGCGTTTCATTGTCCTGTCGATGGCAATTCCCGTTCCGACGTGTACACCGCGTCCCCAATGGCCGCCGTAGGGAGGATACCAATCGTCATATACATCGGGTCCCATGCCTACACCGATACCGACACCGAGACTGCGATCCATAGACGGCATGATGACCGGAGCACCTGTATGACGGCTGCCTCCCAGAGTAATGGCCACGGCACCACCCGTCGTTGTACGCGTGACACTGCGTCCATATTCAGCCAGCCCATTGGTAAATGGACCCATACGGCTGTAGTCGGTCGCAATGACCATCGCACCAGTCTTATCGATATACCCTTTTTTGCCGTTTTTTTGCCGCACTGCCGCCAAGCCTTCGCTGAATTGCGTATATACGTCTGAGAGGCCCGTAATGATGACATGACCTGATGTATCGACAAAGCCATGACCATCCTTCGTCTCTACGACGGCCACACCTTCATGGAAGCCTCCCACCAAAGAGAGAAATTGCGGCACGATGGCAACTGCACCCGAGGCATCGGCAAAGCCCCAGACATCGCCCTTGCGGATACCTACATAGCCATTGACGTACTCATGCTGCATATCATCGTACTGACAAGGAATGATTTCCGTGCCGCTTTTATCGATGGCACCCCATTTCCCTGACCGGCATACGACAGCCCGACCTTCCTGGAAAGGACAGACTTCATCATAGTTAAAGGGAATGACCGTTTTACCCTGGTCATCGATGAACCCATAGTGACCATTCCGTCCCACACCAGCCAAACCATCACAGTATACGGCAGCACCGTCGTACATTGGTGGTGCTATGACTGTCCCGTCTCTGTAGTAATAACCGTACTTATCGTTGACGCGAACCATGAGCCGGTCATCACTCCAGGCGCTGCGGCGATCATAGGACACGGGTACGATGACCTTGCCGTCCCGATCATAAAAGCCACGTATGGAACCCTTGCTTACTTCAATCAAGCCCAGCTCATTGTTTTTGCTGGCATCTTCATAAACGGCACTGTTATCCTGACCGTTTTTCATCTTTTCCAAGGAAAGATCGACTTTATCATAGATCGGTGGAATTATTTTTTTATTCTCGCCGTTGATAGCTCCCCAATGGCCATCTTGTTCAACAGCCGCTGCAAACGGAGCTGCCGCCATGACCGAAGCTAAGCCGAAAACAGTCATCACACCTGACAATATCATCCATTTTTTCATCGGATCACATCCAATCTCTACGAATGAAATTAACCTCTCAATAAAAAAAGTGCAAGATATTGCAACGTATCTCACACTTCTGACGATTACATCTGTAATCCTTCTTTTAATTTAGCAAAAATTTCTTCCTCTTCCGCAGTCAACGGGCGGTCTAAATCAAATTTTAATTCTTCGCCATTACTTTTTGCTTTGTCTTGTTCGTGCGGATCTCCCACTTTGGCAGATTTATCGATAATCATGCTATGTCAGCCTCCTTTAATAACAGCAGGTATCTAGAAATCATTTATATTATACCACTGTCGTAAAGCTACTATCAAGATTTGCCACTGACAAGTATGTGTCAAGATTTTCTCGGTAAATTTTTTGACCCTGATAATAGTTGGCCTCACGGCACCTATTTTTCTATAAAATTGCAGGCATAGCTAAACTTTTCGCTAACGCTCCCATTGCACTA
>Ga0163159_1001434_pt1 | contig 22923 bp, 19 predicted proteins | sample BioMet9_FD_108702 | JGI IMG/M metagenome (GOLD analysis project Ga0163159, IMG submission 108702) | Microbial communities from bioreactor (seeded with sewage sludge) at Lawrence Berkeley National Lab, California, USA - Biofuel... | ecosystem: Engineered > Bioreactor > Anaerobic > Unclassified ... | reverse complement strand
TCTCCTTTCCAGAAGTCATGCTTCTATTAGAAATGTCGAACTGTTGCCCGGTTTCCGCCCGGTCCTATGACCGAGTGTATCACAATTACCGCCCACCTGACTTACTTTTTATCACACCTCCTTTCCAGCATTTCATTATATGTAACAAAGCATCATTAATTATAATGCTGTCTGGATTTTATCTACTCATTTTATCCTTCTATTAAAATATTCTATTTGTAGTTCCGCACGAAGCCGTAGTTATATGGATTCTCCTTTACAGACCATATTCAAATCCGACAGCATCATAAACATCTTCCAGAGTCTGATACATATAGTCTCTTAAATCAGAATCCTTTATCCATACATTTTTGTCTTTATAGACGGCGGAATAAACTCTTTGACCTTTATAGACTTCCATTCCGGTGAACTTGATGATGCTTGCCTTGCCTTCTTCTGAAAGTGTAAAGCACGGACCTTCTCTCTGATCTCCTGTAAGCGTAAGATCTGGATCTTTTGAAAAATCTTTTGTTGAATATGCTTCACAGGTACTTGTATGTGAATACCACGGGAATTCGACTTCGTATTTAATTTCTGGATTTACTTTTTCAGTACCGTATATAAATACAACCTGCGCTTTATATGCACAGCAATTACTTATAGTTAAATAAGTGAGAGTACCTTTATACATCAGGAACATATACAGTTCGCCGCCGCCTGATCTATCATTGCAACTGTAAATCATTCTAGTATCTTTAGGAATATCATTATAACCTACAATAGGCTTTCTATATTCAGAAATACCATTTCCCAAATTATACCCTTCTGAATTTTTCAATTCATAATTCTTTATGTCAAAAATATGAATGCTATTTTTTCTGACTGCAAGACCATTGTAGTCTTCAATTTTCAATCGACTGAGCTGAGGAGAATTAACAATTACTTTCTGTGGATAATAATCTCCGTCAGGAAGATTTAAAACATTTTCTAATCCTTCGTGATTTTTCAAAGCCTCTTCGAAATTCTTTTTGTTTTCAAGTGTTGAAGCTGTTTCCAAGTAACCGCCAAAAACATATCCTACTAAGCCTGATTTTGTTTTTATTTTTACCCAGCACGAAAAAATTCCGTCAATCTCAACATCATTACAATACTCAATGACTTCAACTTTTTCGCAGTAATTTAACAACCCGATTTTTTTACCTTTTTCCAAATCAGGTTTATCTCTGATTCTTAACCCTTCTTTTGAATCAGCATAAAGTATTTTTGCATATTCGTCATCTCTACAAAATTTATAATCTTTAGCAAAAACACTACAAACTGTAAAAATTAACAATCCAATTAAAAGTGAATTTTTTTTATTCATATAGTCTTCCTTCCACCACATAGGCGGCATCCATATAACGTTGTTTTGTGTTGCATTTTGCGGTTCCGACAACACCGGAATTAAACTTGTTGTTAGGTCTGTTTTTGATTATCCATTGTAACAAATTGTTCAGGTGTCTGTATTACTAAATCTTTTACTTTGTAATCTTTAACATTCCTTGTAAGTAATATCGTCATTTTATTTTTCACCGCTGTGTAATATTGTACTGCATTCTCAAAATCTGAGAACTTTGAATTCAATGCCAGGTCTACTTCTTTTTCCTCAACCGACATTACACGGACAAGCACCCGTAACTTTCTTAATGACTCTTTGGCTTTTTCTATTCCTACTATTTTCCGTAAAATATAATAAACATTTGAAAACACTAATGATGTTGTATAAAGTTCTATCTTCTTCGTATCACATAATGTGAACACACTTGCTGAATATTCATAATGTGGTTCCCTTTTTGCCAGTAAATCAAGTATCACATCTGAATCAACAAATATTTTTTTACTCATGCTTTCTTTCCAGATAATCTGTATAACTTACTTTTTCAAGATCTTTTTCATCTATTATCCCGCTTAATTCTTTTACTAACGGAGAAAAATTCTCTGGTTCCTTATGTGCTACAGTTAAATTTCTGAAATAGTCCTCAACCATCTTCGATATGCTTTTGTCATTTCTTGCAGCATATTGTTTCATTGAGTTAATGATCTTCTGGTCCATTTTGAGTGTCAGCTTTGCTTCCATAACAAACCTCTTATACGTATAAGCATAATTACACTTGTACGTATTGTAAAGTATTTTTTTCTTACTTTCCCGGCATCCGGCAGGACTTCAACCTAACATTCAATTAGCTTGCTCTGCTGTTTTTACGTAGCAAAAATTGGCGTAAAACTTTCGTAAAGAACGCGAAGCGTTTAGCAGGCTTTATGAAAAACAAACGTCAGGTTGAAAACTTTGTTAGCTGCCATTTGCCACTTTTATATATCCATAATCAGCAAATGTTCTAAATATATGATTCACCGTATATACAATATCTTCTGTAGTGATATAACACAAATGATCATAATTATGTAGAGCACATCGTTTTGATTATTAATAATCAAATTTACCTTTTGTATTTCGGATTCCAGCTTTTCATCTGGTCGCAGACATATCCGATATAATCTTCACTCGTAGCCATTCTTTATTCCTTTACAAACGAACCTATTTCTATCAGGTTGCCTTCCGGATCTGCAACATAGCATGTCCGCTGTCCCCATGGTTCTGTTGTCGGCGACAGTACGGATTTTCCGCCTTTTGCCACCACCTCATCATACGTTTTATCCACTTCCGCATAATTCTCCACGCTCAACGCAACTTCACAATGTCCGTTTATATTCTCTATTTTATCAGGTATTCAGCCTTTACTAATCTCTTTACATGATCATTACTAATTATTTCAACTGGACAAAAACCATTTCGAGTATAAAGCTCCATAATTGGTTTTCTATTGCCGTCATAATCTAGTCTGATATATTTTTTACCATTCTCTTTCCCATAGTTCTTGACCCATTCTATCATCTCGTCAGAATAGCCTTTTCCGCAGTATGCGTTTGCGACAACAAATTTATGAAAATAATATGCTGAATCATTTTTTTCCGGCCAATACCGCATGTCGTTTTCAATCAAGATAAATCCGCCGACGACCGTATTGTTAACGATGCCGACATAAAAAACAGGATTGTTATAAATTCTGTTTAATTCTTCTATAGCAAATTGTGCTTCGTCCCACATGGTTTTATTTGCCGCTCTGAGCCATTTTACTTTTTCAATATATACTGATAGAAGCTCATTAACTTCTGCAGCATTCGCTTTTTTAACAGTTAACATACTGTATTCTCCTCTTCTGGGCCGACAGACTCATTAGTTACAATGTAACACTGCGTTTATACATTATTGTAATATTGATCCTCAAAACCGTTTTTGTACATCAAAGAAAATAAAATATTCGGAATCATGATTATGGTCATAATAACCAGTCCATAAAGATTTATACATTTCATCATTTTATTCAACCTTCATTTCAATTTTTTCACGAGATGATATTTCTTCTGGCCTTTCGGTATATTCTTAACAACTCCGATTACCCTGTAATGATGTTTCTTATAGAATTTCGGGGCCTGGAAGCTCATTGTATCTACGTGGGAATATCTGCATCCTTGTTCCTTGGCCTTCAATTCGGCTTCTTCAATAAGCCTACTTCCAATCCCCTGTTTTCTGTATTTTTCATCAACCCAAAGAATGTTTATGTAAAGCCAGCCCCAGTATGTACCGCCAAGAAGTCCGCCGATTATTTCATGTTTGTCATTATATTCAACTATATTAAGAAATTTGTGATTGTCCGGACCGACTATTTTAGTATTATATTCTTCGAGTGATTTGTTTACAAAATCTACCTCATCCTGATTTGGGTTCGAATTCATTTTCTTTCCTCCTGACATCGATTGGCGGTATCCAGCTAGTACCGATTTAACCTGCAACACTGTGCCGCAAACTTCGCACCAAAAGTGTTGTCTTATTGAATACTGTGTTAGAGGCTACTCGCCAATATTTTCATACGCCTTCATAATAAAACTTTTTGCTTCTTCTAATTCATCGTTTGTACTTATCGTCAATTCAAAATCTCCGGTACCATAATGTCCTACATTAACTACATCTCTGCCATTCTTTGGCATTGTAATAGTTTTCGGATCAACTTTTAAATATAAAATTATTTTTCCTTTTCTTGCTTCAAGACAGACAAAGTTTTGTGATATTTTATATGCGATATAAAACTTTTTCGGAGTTTCTTCTATTGATTCATTTATTCCCATTATGTATTCTCTTAAATCATTAAACAACATGCTTACTTTCTTATCCATACCTTTCACATGTTCTTCAATTGTATAAGTAGAATTTGCTCTTGTTAGTGCGGCTTTCTTTCCCGCTTCTACCATTACGGGATTTTTGCCTTGTTGAATTGCTTCTACTACAGTTGCATTCGCTGTTCTCTGGAATATTTCTTCCAAATAGAGAATCTTATTGTCATACAATTTGTATTGCCAAAGCTCTATATTTGCACCCATCATTTTTACAGCATGCAAATCAAATTTTTTATATCCCGGCGCAATACAAATTACTCTTATATCATCCCAATCAACTTTTACGTTTTTTCCTAAAACATTATTTACTTCAATTTGAAAATCCCCTTTATGGTCTTTTATCCAAGAAAGATAATACAAACTCTGATTTACCAGTTCTGATGATTCTACTTTTTTATATTCCAAAATTACAGGATTATTATCTTCCGACAAACCTAATGAATCTATTCTTCCTGCATGTTCATCACCTGTTGAAAATTCTGTGGCGATAAATTTACAGTTAAAAACTGTTTCCATATTTTTTTCTATTAGTGTTTGCAGCTCTTTTTCTAATTTGAAATTTGTAGTTTTTTGTAAGTCTAATGTTTCATTACTGATTGTAAATAAAGGCATAAATTCCTCTCCTCTTTATATCTTACGAATCGCTCGGCGGTATTCTTGTTGCTTTTTCAGTATAGCCCAGATTTTTTAAGGCGTCTATCTTATATTCATAGCCTTGACCTTTTATTCCAAACAAAGTATATTCACTCCCCCATGATCTGCGCAGAACATCTTTCCAAAACATTCAAAGTGGCCCGCCGGAACAGTGGTCTTGGCGAGGCGGTAAAGTCACTCTTCAAAAAGGAATATACGCTCATCCGCGCGCTGGATGATGTTTCCTTTACGATTCCCGATGGTGAAATTGTGGGCTATATCGGTCCAAACGGCGCAGGTAAAAGCAGCACGATCAAAATACTGAGCGGCATTCTTGTTCCTGACAGCGGAACTTGTACGGTAAACGGCTGCATTCCATGGAAACAGCGGCAGGAATATGTTAAGACAATCGGCGTTGTGTTCGGGCAGCGTACACAGTTATGGTGGGATGTTCCTGTTGCTGATTCATTTGACCTTTTAAAAAATATTTATGATGTTGATGACGGTCTGTATAGAAAAAATCTTACCGACCTGACAGAGTTGCTTGATCTGGGTGATCTGCTTACGCTGCCGGTGCGGAGCCTGAGTCTCGGGCAGCGGATGCGTTGTGAAATTGCCGCTTCTCTGCTTCACAATCCCGATGTCCTTTTTCTGGATGAACCGACAATCGGCCTTGATGCTGTTTCAAAACTTGCGGTCAGGAAATTTATTAAGACAATCAATGAAGAAAAGAAGACGACTGTTCTTCTTACCACACATGACATGAACGATATTGAAGCGCTTGCCCGTCGTATTATTCTGATTGGAAAAGGGCACATTCTTATGGACACGTCATTTGAGACATTTATTTCCCGTGCAGGTGCATGCAGCACAGACCAGTGCGGCGCAGACACTTCCGCTTCCGGTGATAAACGGCTTGAAGAGCTGACGGCTTCTCTGTATACATCGCTGGGAATATGATGAAAACATATCTTAGTTTTTTCAGGATACGCTTTACCCGTTCGCTGCAGTACCGGGCGGCTGCCTTTGCCGGAATACTTACGCAGTTCGCCTGGGGCGGCATGCTCATTCTTCTGTTCCGCGCATTTTATGAAAGCAATCCGCAGGCGTTCCCGATGCCGTTTTCATCTCTCGCCACCTATGTATGGCTCCAGCAGGCGCTTCTGACGCTGCTTTCTCCCTGGGCATACAACAAAGACATCATGGACAGTATTCAAAGCGGAACGATTGCATACGAACTGTGCAGGCCGGTTGACTGTTATGCAATGTGGTATGTCAAGAATCTGGCGGAACGTCTTTCCAAAGTGTGTCTGCGCGGTCTGCCGATTCTGGTTGTGGCGGCTTTTATTCCCTCGCCGTACGGATTCACGCTGCCTGCAGACGGACTTCATTTTCTTCTATTTATAGTGTCCGTTATACTGGGAAACACGGTCGTCATTTCTCTCAACATGCTGCTTTTTACCACGGCCTTTTACACCACATCAACGCAGGGAACGCGAATGCTTTTTGCAACTGTTACTGATTTCTTGTGCGGCGGCATTCTTCCGCTGCCGTTTTTTCCTGCGGCAGTTCTCGGCGTACTCAAGTACCTTCCCTTCGCCGCCGTGCAGAACACGCCATTTCTGCTCTACACCGGGTATTACCGTATAGAGGATGCGGTGTTCAATATCGGAGTACAAGTTGTTTGGATAGTCATACTTGTCATTAGCGGGAGGATGTGGCTGTCCGCATCGTTTAAAAAAGTGACCGTGCTGGGAGGATAAGATGAAACTGTTTTTTAAATACATGGCGGTCATCATCAAAAGCAGAATGCAGGATAAAGTCTCTTTCTTCTTTGGCGCGCTCGGTCAGTTTCTTGCTTCCCTTACTTCTTTTATTGCAGTCTTTTTTCTTTTTTACCGCTTCAAGACAGTGAAAGGATTCACCTTTTCTGAAGTGCTGCTCTGTTTTTCCATAGCGCTCATCAGCTTCAGTCTTGCAGAATGTTTTGCACGCGGCTTTGACCAGTTCAGTGCTTTTATTTCCGACGGCACGTTCGACCGCATGCTGGTACGTCCAAGAAGCACCGTCTTCCAGGTTCTTTCACAGACAATGGAATTCTCACGGATCGGACGTCTTGTTGAAGCGGCTGTTGTACTGGTGTATGCGCTTCACACAAGCACCATGCATTTTACCGCAGGCAGAGTGTTCACCTTCATATACATGATTGCAGGAAGCACCACGCTGTTTTCAGGAATGTTTGTTATCTATGCTTCACTTTGTTTTTTCACTCTTGACGGACTGGAATTTATCAACATCTTTACCGACGGCGCCCGTGAGTTCGGACAGTACCCGCTTGCGGTTTACGGTAAACGGGTGCTGCAGTTCTGCACGTTCGTCGTTCCCTATGCGCTTGTTCAATATTACCCGTTCCTGTATGTCACCGGGCGCAGCAGCTGTTCGCTTTACGGACTGCTTCCGTCTGCCGGCATTCTCTTTCTGCTGCCGTGTTACATTCTGTGGCGGTTCGGGCTTCATCATTACGTCTCGACAGGATCGTAAAACAAACTGAATGTAATTGTGTTCATACCTGTTCGCAATTCCGTCTCAAAATAGCCTGTAAATTTCTTTGTAAAGCCTTCTTCAAGGCATTCGCAGACCTTCGGATATTTTTCTCAAACTCCGCGAAGAAACTTTTCTTTTGTGTGCGTGTCAAGTTCTCATCTAGTACCTTCCAGATCGCTTAGGGACGGAAAGATAAATTGTTCCGAGCCGTGTGTCAAATCGCCTGTCCCGTAGTCGCTTCTGTAGCCAGTCGGTCTTCCGCGGGTAAATTTTTTCTACATAATATTTGTTTCATATGGTATATTCTGAAATAATTAATTTTCATTTCAATTTATAATATTCTTTAAGAGAATCAACAAGCATGTTTTTTAATTCTAATGTATCTTTAAATCTTAATTGTTGAAAAGCACGTATATTAAAACCTATATCGGATTCTTTCTTTTCCTCAGTCATTTGTTCCAGCAAAATAAAATTACATTGTTTTCTTCCATTTCCTTGATTTAATCCCATTAAAAAACCTAGTTCGTGGTACACATTTTTGTTTCCTGTTGTTAAATCAGCGATCAATAATCCGCATTCATCTATTAGCTGAAGAATTTTATCGTCAATCTTATATGAATAACCTTCATTAAATTTATCAATCCTAATCTCACGCAACTTTATATCTAGTTTGTATTTACTGTTTATCTCTTCTACAGCTTCTTTTATAGCTTTATATCGTTTTTGTGATTCATCATCAAACTGCATTGAAACAAAAATCTGTTTGATTTTGATTCCCGAATTTTCTCGTATATATCAATTAATGAAGAAGCTGAAATACTATTAATTTCAGTCATTCTATTCTCAATAAGCCAATTTATGAATAAAGTTAAATTTCCGTCTACTACTTGGAGATAAATTGCACATTCAATTATTCCTATACACTTGATATTTTCTAGTTCTTTGTAATTGCCAAAAGATTGGTTTACATCTTTCAAAGCCTTTCTTATTTTTGTAGGTTTTAATTCGGATGACTTTATATCTTTTTTCTTTATTAGTAACGATATTACTTCTTTTGAAAATGTTCTTCTATTATTACAAAACTCTTCACCTAAATTTGGGTATACCTCAAGAAGATTTTGCGGTAAATCTTTGTACACTTGCCGGGTAAGTAAATACTCTTTTCCGAACTTAGTTTTAAGTTCATCATCTGGAAAGTTATTTATATCATCCAGTATAACTCTTAAATTTTCTTCAGATGTAAGGGGAATTGTTTTTGTATTTATATTATGGAATACTACCTTTTCAAATTTTTCACCTTTGGATTCAGTGATGTTCTCTTTCGTTCCATCTGGATTTATTTTTTCGCGTATCGTGTACTCGGATAATATAATGCAAAAAGGTACAAACATTCTATTTACTTTATCTGATGTTGCGCTTTCTGCCGCTTTTAATCGGTGATTTCCGTCTACACGGTGAAAAGGATGATTATTATTTTTTATTGCAGCTTCAAGAATCGTATCATCAAGCGTCAGCTCCACTATTTTTAGAATATCATTTTTTACCCTAAAACTAGAATTATCAATATTTGACTTAAACTTACCTTCCGTTTCCAGAATTTGAAGAGATGTTAAATCTTTTCTAGCATTGCGTTTTGTTGTGTCATATCTTACTTGATAACTTAAAATTACTTCGGGAAAGAATAAATATTCCTCTTCATCAAGAAATGTTTGAATTTCTTTTTCTTGCAAATATATAGGATTTCTCTGATAGGAATAGTCTGCTTTCGAAATTCTAGCAAGTTCTTTTATTGGAGCAAACCCCCTTATACATAACTGACTGCTTAAGCTTCTATCTAAAATACCTTTTAATATCATAAAACTTCTCCGTTATTACTTTAGTATCATTTTTTCAATTTGCTGTGTTGCATCTTGCAGAGTTTTTTCGGCTTGTTGCTGCAACTGTTTTGCTTGTGTAAGGATTGCGCTTATATGATTTGCAATTTCTTTTTGTTTTTCGAGTGGGGGAAAAGGAATTGGTTGATTGAAATAGTTCGACATTATCAAGTTTCTAAGTCCATTGGTTTGACTTTGCATTGTATCTGTAAACTTTATACGGTGAGCCATCTTTAGATAACAAAATAAATATTCTGGAAGTATATTTCCTACTCGTATTTTATGAATAAAATTACTAAAGCAAATATTGCCTGAATTAATTATCTCGGTAGTTATTAGTGCCACTCGACCAACAGGCTGATCTTCACTTCCTCCTGATTTCTCGATAAGTAAATCATTTTCTTTTAAATCAATTTTCGCAAGTTTACTTTTAAGAATAAAACGATATTTCATTCGAGAATTATCAAGATCCAAATTAAAATCGTTATCAAACTCTGTTGCTCTGATTACAAGACATTTTTCATAATGAGAATCAGAATCAACTTCATCTAGCCCCCATTCTCCTGAAATACTTTGTATAATAAAATCATTCAATGTTTTAATTTCATATACTGAAGTTAAAATACTTTTTTTCAATTTTTTGCTATCAAAAGAATAAAGTTTTGGATCCAGTCGACCTCCGGTTACTTCTGAAAATTTTACTGTAAACATTCTGTTTGTAAGTAAATCGTCTGTTTGCGGTAAGGTAATTCCAAGTTCGTTTAAAAGGTATGCATCTATACTTTCCAAAAGCTCTTGTGCCTGCTGCTGCTTTTGTTTCATTTGTAAAACAGAATCATTCATAAGTTCGAGTATTTTTTCATCATAAATTACCGGGATTGAAAGTAATGCAGGATAATCTAGCGCAGGTCTTGTACCTCCAGTTGAACGACGTTTGGCTAATTTTTCTGCCATATCAGTATTTAGCCAAGCTGCCAGTACTTTACTTGTTTTTTCGTCATCCGTTTTTATCACTGCAATATGCTGATTTATATTACCAACAAACCCCTTTGGTGCAACAGAAGCAATAGCCATTCTGCCTACTCCTGTAATTTTTACCAGCAAATCTCCTTCTTTTACTTTACTACGTTTTAACATTCCGTTGTGAGTTTCTTTATTTATATACTTACAGTCGTCATAATTAAGAATACTTGTTGTAGAAAGATTCTGAACTCTTAAAAAAGGAATTCCTGTATCTTTACCTGCATAATATTTTTCGTACTCATCTGTTTTTGGAGTTGCACCTCCTGCAATTCCTCTGACATACTTTCTTAATGGAACAGCATTTGCTTTTTTCAAAGACTTTTCTAATTCCAAATATTCTGGTTTATAGAAAAAAGGATCCATTCGTCCTTCCAATTCACTTCTTTTAATAATAAAAACTTTATTTTTATCAACATTGCCACTTAATGCAAAAGTGCTCATTTTTCAACCTCTATAATGTGATTGATAAAGCGCCCCAATTCTGCACCTATTACTTCTAGTTCGTTGTTACCGGTTGGTTTTCCAGTTGCGTCGTAACCTATGTCTTCGGCAATAGCCATAAAAATATCGTAATCTGCAAGTTCAGTCTGTTTTTGCAAAAGATATTTTTCTTCAAGTTCATCTTTTAACTCATCAAGTTTCTGGCTGAATTCATCCGATACAGATTTTTTCCATTCGGCAAATTCCGGTGACTTTTCAATTTTTTTGTTGTCTGTTTCTTCACCTGTATATTCAAAGCCTGTATGATTCTTGATAATTTTCTTCTTTTCTGCGTCCCATTTTGCAGCTTGGTCAATGAACTTGGCGTCAGTTTTTATTTTTTCCTGTATAGATTTCTTTTTAGATTGAATGTCTTCAGTTTTATTTTTTGACCATTTACGAAGAAACAAAACTGAACTTTTTACACCTGCACCATTTGCGGTAAATGCGGTTTGCGGCATAGAAACTACAGCAACAATTCTGAACCAGTCTTCTATATTGTCACGCACATATTGCATTGTACTGTTTGTTAAAATTCCGTCAGGTATGACAATGGCAAGAAAGCCGCCTTCTTTTAAGAAATTACAATCCTGCTCAATGAATAAAATTTCGGTATTCTGACTGTCGCGGTTTTGAACGCCACTGTTTTTTATATCCAGCCAGCTTATATCTTTTGTTCCAAAAGCGTATTGATGAAGATAAGCTTTTTCTGTCTGCTTGACAGAACTACCAAAAGGCGGATTGGTAATAATAAAATCAAATGTATTTTCTTCAAATCCCTCATTTCCTGTGTTTTCAACTATTTTTTCTGCAAGCAAAAGTCCGTCCGATGCAATTACGTTAGTGTGTCCGTCATCATGAATAATCATATTCATTTTAGCAGTTCTGGCTATTTGTTCGTTAATTTCTATACCGTATAATTTTTTTGAAGCAAAATCATGCCAAAAATTATAATGCCTATCATGATCATCAATATCAGTTTCATGTTCAGGGTAAATGCTATCTGCCTGCTGTCTTACTTTATCCAACGCATACAACAAGAATCCACCTGAACCGCAGGAAGTATCAAGAACTTTTGAGTCGTGTGTAATTGGTAAGCAACCTACAATAAACTTTACGATATTACGCGGCGTAAAATACTGCCCAAAGTCACCTCTAAAGTATGAACCCATAAAAGTTTCAAAAGCCTTGCCCTTGCTGTCCAAGTCGGTTTTGGAAAGATTCACACCCTGCAAGTAGCTGACAACCATACGAACTTTTTGCGGTGAAAGTCTGATATTGTCTTTAAAAACTTCTGCATCTTTTTTACGGCCTTCTTCATAAAGTGCTATAATTCGCTTATACAGTTCAGTTGTAATTTTATCTTCAAGAACTTCTATTTGCTCCTTTGTTGCATTTTTTGGCTTTGCAATATCAATAGTTTGAAAATCGTATGGTTCACCCTTTCGTCTGTCTTTTCTTTCATCCCAGATTTTACAGAAAATCAATTTATCAAGCTCATCAAATGCTTCAGACGGATTTAATTCTCCACCTGCCCACAACGACTGATGTGCCTGCTTAAAACGGTTTGTCAGTTCACTTTCGGAAATCAATTCCAAATCAAAATACTGCTGTTTTATCTCATTATTACCGGCAGTCTCTCCGTTGAGTAGACCGCCTTTTGCATATTTGTATTTGGGGATTTCTTTTCCAAAGGACGGAATACTAGGAATAGATTTTTTTGTCTGATTATCTTTGTCAATCTGAAAACAAGCATCTTTTATTTTTGAAGTAACCCATATACATTTTATAGTACCGGCAAGTGCATAAGCGTAAGATGAGGCCTGCTCAATTGCCTGCTGGAATTCCATTTCTGAAACATCCTGCTTTTTACATTCAACTATAATAACAGGTTTAGTACATTCGTCATCATCATAAACAATAATATCAGCCTCTTTTACTTCACGTCCCATTGTAACAGGAACAAACTGACGAATACGTTTTTCAGAATAATTGAAAGCCAGTATCAGTTTTAGAAATACTTCAGCCTGAACTCTTTCCTCAGGGTTATTGTAATTACGAGATTTTTTCTGATAATTGTATGTAATTCTTGAACAATCTTCATTAAAAGTAATCAGACCATCACGTGTACCTATTTCAAATAAATCCATGTTAAAATTCCTTCTCTTTTATTTCATATAGTATATGCTAATATACAATTTTTTTCATCTAAAACTATTCTTTTTCTTGCTCCGGTTTCGGATTAAACAGTCATAGTTTCTCTGATAAACCGGAGTTATATATCGATTGTCTGAACCATCTAAAAACTTTAATAATAATTTTGCTTCACCACGCATTTTCAAATTCTCCTTTTGTATTCTTCAATCTTATCACACTTTGTCAGACATATACATTTCCACGAGCCAATCGCGGATATTTCTCCGGACAATACCGCCATCATCAGCTTCCGGCAGCTCGTCGAGCGTCAGTATCTGTTTTTTGTAATTATCATTGATTAGTCGGAGCGGACGGTATTCACGTTCAATTACCTCAGGACTTGAGAGCAAGTATGCGACCTGTATGTATTCCCGGGTTCCGGATTTTTCCGCGACAAAATCTATTTCGTACTCGCCGAGTTTTCCGATTGAGACTTTGTAGCCACGGCGAAGCAATTCGATAAAAACTATATTCTCCAGGAGTCCGTTGATTGCGGTATCTGAAAAACTCATCAGGCAGAACCGCAGGCCTGTATCCGCAATGTAATATTTTTCCATTGTCTCAAGAATCTTCTTACCACGAAGGTCATACCGTGACACTTTGTAAAGATAAAGTGCATTCTGTAATGCTTCCACATCATTGTAGACTGTCTCGACTGCAAGTGAACGTCCAGTACTTTTCATAAAATCAGAGATTCGCTTTGCTGAAAAAACATTACCGATATTTTCTGTAATGTAAAGAATTATTTTTTCAAGGAGTGCAGTGTCACGAATTTTGTTTCTGGAGATTACGTCTTTTAATAAAACCGTTGCATAAATTCCCTGTATATATGAGCGTAGTGATTCTTCATCTGTCTTAAAATTTACTGCTCCCGGAAATCCGCCATGCTTCATGTAGCGTAAAAATGAATTTGCTGAATTCTCAAGTGAAGTAAACTGTAAATACTCGTTGTATGACAGCGGGAAAATCTCGATGGTAACATATCTTCCTGAAAGATATGTTGCAAGCTCGGAAGAAAGCAGTTTTGCATTGCTGCCCGTAATATAAAGGTCGCAGTCCATTTTTTCTGATGCATAAAGACTGTTGATTAGCTTTTCCCAGCCTTCAGCTTCCTGGATTTCATCAAATAGAAGATAAAGCCGCTTGTTCCCGATTTTTTCTGCTCTGTCTTTTACATATTCGTATAAAACACTTGTGTTCAAAAAACGCGAATTATCAAATTCCTCAAAATCGATGTAAATCACCTGGTCAAGATCATCAGATTCTTTAACCAGTAAATCGCGGAGCTGTCGCATTACAAATGATTTTCCGGATCTTCTTATTCCGGTAAGTATTTTGATTACGTTTTTATCCTTATATTTTTGGATAATTGAGGCAGCATACTGTCTATCTAGTATGTTTTCTCTCATTTGTTTCTAGTATAATCGAATATTTTATTTTATGCAACTTATTTTTCGATTATAACAGAAACTTTTACGTTTTTCCCCAATCTCTTCGCTTATACTAGCCCTCAAAACATTTACGTCGTTGGCATTCCGGTGCTGTCTTATACTCTCAAAGGTTTTTCGCCAGGGAATACCAGACCTGTATTGCATCAACCACTGAATCAAGCTGCAGCAGTTGTCAGACAAAATCTCGCTTATACTTTTCTTTCAGCTTTAAACAATCATTAATATGAACTATTCTTTATTCAGTATTTGTTCAGTATCAGCAATCACTATATTAGAAATAGCATCTTCGATGCGTATAATTGTATTGCCTGATCGAAAGTATCCGGTTTACTGAGCAATTGTGACAGTTTCTTTTGATTTGGATTCCATTCTTTTGCCACTGAATACATTTCATTTCCTAATACGGTGAATTATGCACCGTGTGAGCGGTGTCTGAATCGCTACTAGTATACTGCTCCTTATAGGATTTTTAAAGTGTCATTTCTGTCAGCGTATGATAATGCCTCCAGTTTGGAACCCACCATGCTCCTAGATGACGACCCCTCATGCTCCTAGATGCCGACCCCTCATGCTGCTGGATGACGACCCCTCATGCTCCTAGATGATGACCCTTCATCTTCGGGCTTGTCAGGCTGCCACGCAATACGGCTACATTCCGTACGTGAGAGCGTTGTGCGGATTATAAACATGCTCTCGTTCATGCTTGCTCATTGCTGTTGACTACTTCTGGTTTCTGTTGGCGTATGCAATCGGCGTGCTCATCTCGAACTACCACCAGGCGCTGTATGTCGAAAAGCGCAATTATCATACGCTTACTAAATCCTGATTTTTTCTTGCAGGGACATCATCTGTCCCGCTTGCCATTGTATACTTGCGTTGCTTTATTACATGATGTCGTTCTTCCTAACGGGAGGACAAGGTGGTATACTTATCAGCATGCAAGAGAATTTAATTGAAAAGACAATCAAAGCGCACATCGCGGAACAGAATGCGGTGTTTGTGTTTCCTACGGGAATTTCGGCTGACCGGTGGGCTGACCGGGCGACGCTTACGTGTGGCGTGTCCGCGGTTGCGATGGAACGTTTTATCGCATGGGACGACTTCAAGACGGCTTCCATCAAAAGCCATGTCGTAGGAAAAAAGAGCGTGCCGTCCGTCATGCGCACGGTGTTCGCTTCAAATCTCATTGCAGAAAATGCGGACGCTCCGTTTTTAAAGAATCTCATTGTGCCGCAATACGCAAAGAACGCCGCCTCTTTTGCAGACTGGATTTCCTCGCTGCTGCCGTCTCTTGCTTCTTGGAAAAAGAAATTCGAAGCGAGCGGAACGCAGGCTGACGATGAGGACAGCGACTTGCTCTTGCTTCACGAACGTTATTCCGCTTTTCTTGACGCGCACAATCTTTTTGATCCTGCATGGGAGACGCCTCCGTTTGTTCCGGACGGAAACGACTATTATATCTTCTACCCGGAAGTGCTCATGGACTTTGCGGAATACAAGCAGCTGCTCACCGGGCAGACGCAGATTCATCTGGTGCGTCTAGACAATTGCACTGCGGCAGGCGGCGGTGATTCATTTGCAAAACCGACCGTTGACTTCTTTTCAAACGCACGCTCAGAGCTGCGCCATGTTGCGCTCCACATAAGAAAACTCCACGAAGAAGAACACATCGCATGGGAGGATATTGCCATAAGCGTTCCCGACCTTGCAACGTACGCGCCCTACCTCACCCGCGAACTCGAGCTGTACCAGATACCGCACGTACTCAAGATGGGACTGCCGCTCACCACAAGCGGAGCAGGCAATTTCTTTGTGCAGCTGCAGAATTGTGTTGAACAAAAATTTTCTTTTGAATCGGTGAAAAATCTGTTGCTGAACACGGAGCTTCCGTGGAAGGAGCCGTCGCTCAACAGTGAACTCGTGCAGTTTGGAAAGGACAACAACTGCATCTGTTCATACGAATACAACGGCGAGCATATTGATGTCTGGAAGCAGGCGTTCAAATCGCTCCACGACCGCAGCAACACACGGCTTGAGGAATATTACGACTCTCTTAAAAAGCATGTCTCTTCAATTGTGGACGCGCCAACATTCGCTGACATAAACGCATCATACTTCAAGTTCAAGCCACTCTTCTTTGATGAGGACGGATTTACTTTGCAGACGAACAACATACTGAGCCGCTGTATTACGGAGTTAGCCGCACTGATTGCCCTTGAGCGTGATTTTGCCGACTGCACGGTTCCTTCGCCGTACCGTTTCTTCACCAACATACTCTCCGGGATTTCGTATCTTGCCCAGACCGACGCACGTGGCGCGCAGATTTTTCCGTACAAGCTCGCAGCAACTGCACCGTTTGCTTCACACATTGTCATCGATGCAAGTCAGGCATCTGTTTCCATTCTCTTCAAGCAGCTTCCGTTCCTACGCCAGGACAAGCGCGCCGCACTGGGGCTTGAGGACGTGAATCCTTCAGCAGCGTTCATCAAGCTCTATACGCTTTCTTCACTTGCAGCTTCTGCCGATGACGATTCACGCAGCGCCGCATATTTCACCGTGAGCGAGCAGACGTTCAGCGGATACGCACTGCCACACAGCGACCTTGAACCGCGTGACCGCCGCCCGGGCAGCAAGACGGAAGTTATTGTTCCGGAAGAATACGACTCGTACCAAGCGGAAAAAGCATGGCTCCTTGAAGATTCATCAGACGCGCCGGCACGCATCACCGCACTCCAACAACAGGGCTTTACCGCGTGGGAACAGGCACACAAAGGAACATTTGATTCCAAAGCGAATGAAATGGCATCGTGCGCCGGTAATGCTCTTGCCACCGCGCTCAAACAAAAAGTGTACAACAAGGACAACGGCAAAATCGCTGCGAGCAAGACGGCACTCAACACGTTCTATTCCTGTCCGCGACTCTACGTGCTTCAGAATGTGCTTGCCATTCAGCCTGAAATAAATGAAGCCGAACTCATGGACGCTTTTGCAGTGGGCAACCTGAACCACGCAATCATGCAATTCTACTGCGCCGCGCTCAAGGAAAAGAACAGAACGCTCCACGCGGAAAACGACGCGCTTACCGATGAATACAAACAAATTCTTTCAAAGGCAATTGACGATGCGATTGCTCAGTCAGACAACAGCCCGCTTGCAAAGGAGCTTCTGCTTACGGAACGTATTGCGCTTGGCGAAAAAATGAACGACTGTGTCGTTGCGTTTTCAAAGTGGTTTGAAGGATGCACGGTGTATGCGGTTGAAGAGCCGTACACGTATGCTCCGGAGGGCAAGGAATATTTCTTTACCGGACGACCCGACTGTCTGCTTGCGACAAGCGACGGCGGAATCATTCTCATCGATTTCAAGACAAGCAAAGGTGGCATTCCAAAAGATTCATTCTATGTTTCCGAAGACGTACCGGTCCCCGACTTCCAGATGCCGCTCTATAAGCTCATGCTTGAACATCAGGCACATCCTCTTCCGGTGGAAACCGTTGTGTACTACTGCATCAATGACAGCTTTGCGTATGTCGTTGAAGGCTCGCTCGTAAATCCGGACAACGGCAAAACAATTGAAGGCACTGACTTGACAGAAACAATCACCGCTGTTGAGAAACTTACGGATTCATTCGCCGATCACATCAAAGCGCAGCAGTTCGCAGTTGACTCAAAGCAGCAGGATTTTGAAACATGCAATGAATGTGCGTACCGCGCAGTATGTCGTCGTGTGTACACTGTAAGCGGCGACAAATCTTTAGGAGAGAAATCGTAATGAAAAAGATAAGAGAACTTGATTCAGCACAGAAGGCGGCGGTCACCGCAGACCGTAACGCGGTTGTAAGCGCAGGCGCAGGCTCCGGAAAGACAAGCGTTCTTGCGGAACGGTTTGCACATCTTGTGCTTGATAAGAAATACAAGGTCGATGAAATACTCACGCTGACATTCACCAAGAAGGCGACTGTCGAGATGTACAGCCGCATCTACGCCACACTCAAAGAGAAGGACGCTGATTCAGTCAACGAATTCTACAAGGCGAAGATACAGACACTCGACAGCTACTCGGCGTCAGTGGTACGGACAGGCGCGCATCTCTACGGCATACAGCCTGATTTCACCGAGGACGATGAGCCGGTGACAGACGCTGTTTCTGCAATGGCTCTTCCTTTCATCTTGAAGAATCGCGACAACAAGGCGCTCCAGCTGCTCATCCAGACAAAACAGTATGCCGACATCGCGCAGGAACTTTTTGTAACCCCCATTCTTTCTTATTCAAGCATTGCAAATCCCATAGACTTTAGAGCTGAAATGGAACGTCAGCGGCATGAAGTGCTCCGTGCATGGGAGGAAGCCGCAAACAATGCCACTTCGCTGTACGCAGAACTCAAAGGTACGTTCAACGACTGCGAGGCGAACAAGGCGACTAAATTCGGCACCAAGATGACGGAGCTGCTTGCTCAAGATTTCCCTGAAACACCTGTTGTTTCTGACGCGGAAATTGAATCTGGTGACGCAGACGTCGTGGAACCATTTGTCACGCTGTTCAGCACGATTGCCTTTCTTTCGCAGCTCGGCGTAAAGGGAGAAGCATGGCAGCCGACGAAAGATGTCATCTCCCAGATGCGTGATTTGTGCGGCACGCTCACTTCGCTTGCAAACTACATATACGGGTATCCGGTGACGCAGGCGATTGTTCCGCTGCTTGAAGAATTCCAAGACATGGTGAACGACACAAAGCGTTCTTCCGGCACGCTCACTTTCAAGGATGTTTCTGAACTTGCCGTCCTCATTCTCAAAGAGCATCCAGAAATCCGCGCGCTTGAAAAACAGCAGTACAAGGCTATTCTCATAGATGAATTCCAGGACAACAACAGCATGCAGCGTGACCTGCTCTTTATGCTTGCAGAAAAACAAAGCCGCATGGAAAAAGGAGTTCCTTCCGTTGCTGAACTCTGCCCCGACAAACTGCTCTTTGTAGGAGACGAAAAGCAGAGCATCTACCGGTTCCGCGGGGCAGATGTCTCCGTGTTCCGAAACTTGAAGAATTCATTTCCACGGGGGAACATCGAGCTTGAGACGAATTACCGCTCGCAGCCGGCGCTCATTGCCGCGTTCAACACATTGTTCGGCGGAGCATCGTATCCTCCTTCAGCAAAGCGTATTCCCAACGCGCCGTCGATCTTCTTCAAAGACACCGCTGCAGAACAGGAGGCAGAACAGGCACCTTCCGAAGTGCCTGACTACGAAGCAATGTACCACACCGTGCTTGCCCCTGAAAACGATGACGTCGTCCCTTCATACGAACCGCGCATTCACTTTGCCTTCTTTGATAAAGACAGCGCGCCGCAGCAGGATGATGATTCGTCTGATGAAGCAGAGCCGCTTCTTTCCGCAGATGAGACGGAAGCCGCATGGGTTGCAAATAAAATCAAATCGCTCATAAAAGGAGCGGACGGCAGGAAGCCCGTCAAGCCCGGTGACATTGCAATTCTTTTCCGCACCTATTCAAAGCAGCCGACCTTCGAGCGAATGTTGCTGCAGGCAGGAGTGCCTTACAATTGCGAAGTGGTCAAGGGATTTTTTACTGACGGTCCGGTGAATGATTTGTTTGCATTCCTCAGACTTTGCATCTATCCCGGCGACCGTCTTTCATACACCACGTTGCTTCGCTCGCCTTTCGTGCAGCTTTCCGTTGCGGAAACAGAGGCTGTTCTTTCAGCGTCTTCACTAGGCGCAGAAAAGTCGCCGCTGGAACAGACGAATCAACAGCAGTCTTCCACAGAAACAAATCTCTTCACGCCGCAGGAAGCCGCAGTTCTTTCCGGTGCAAGTGCGCTCCGCTTTACGCAAGCAGGCGCTTTCTTTGCCGACATAAGCGCATTCTCAAAGACAGCGCCCGTTGCAAACACCGTCTCACATCTCTGGTACGAACTCGGCTACCGGTACGAAACGCTTTGGAACAAACGCGTGGAAATGTACAACACACTCTACGACCGTGTATTTGAGCTTGCACGACAGGCAGACACGAACAGCCAGGGCATGGCGTCTTTTGTTGACAGCATGCGCACGTATGAAGATCAGAATGAAAAACTGGAAGGCATGGACATTCCGCTTGAACACAGCGACAGCGTTCATCTGCTGACTATCTTTAAAAGCAAGGGACTTGAATTTCCGGTGGTATTCATCTGCGGAACAGACGGCCGCACGCGCAACGAGACAAACGCAGAAACAATCTGCTTCAGCAATGAATATGGTGTTTCGATTAACACGCCGCCATACAAGCCGCTCACTTCAACACGCACCAACTATTTCTTTGAAAAGATGCGTGACAGTGAACTCTCCATGACAAGCGCTGAACTTCGCCGCATTGTGTATGTCGCCGTAACACGCGCCATCGATGAAGTGTACATCACCGGCAAGAGCACGCTTGACTTTTCGGACGCAGATAAATATCTTCCCGGAGGAGAAACACATCCTACCACCATGCTTTCTGTATTAAAACCGGCACTCGCCTTCTATACAACAGAGGCAAATGCAGAGCACGCGCCGTTCACCGTTGAACAGATTGAGCCGATGCTCCGCAACATGTCATTTGAAGCGGATACGGAGGCAACACGCCGCAACGATATGATCGCAAAAGAGACGCTTTTCAAAACAGCACATCCCGTTTATGAACACGCGGAAGTCATTGTAAAAGACCGTGTCGAAAACCCCTACTGTTCACCGAGCCAGCTCCATGTGGCGGACGATGAAACAGCGCGTCACGGAAATACGCAAGAAGGCATTTCCGCCGCTCCAGAAACAGATGCAGCGCCGTTCCCGGAAATAAATGAAATTGTGGAATCGACACGCCCGAATCGAAAACAGCAGCCGGATGGCGAGCAGCTTTCTGCACCACGCTTCGGCTACAACAACTTCGGCACCATCGCCCACGCGTATCTTGAAGCGGCAATCAACCATGAGCAGCCGGTCATCTCCGCACGCGACCTTGTCGGGCTCGACGGCAGTGAAAAGAAGAGGGACACCGTTTTTGCAGTCTGCGTAAAGATGGCAGGTTCCTTCATGCAGACGGAACTTGGAGAAGCTGCCGCAGCATCCCGTTGGCACCGGCAGGAATACGCATTCCGCAGCAGAGTCGGCTCAAAGATTGTAAAAGGAACGATGGACCTTGTATTTCAAAACAGCGACGGCACGTACACCATCGTTGACTACAAGACAAATCAGACCATGCAGCCCGGAATCTACTACACGCAGCTTGCCTGCTACCGTCAAGCAATCGCCTCGATGCTCAACACCGATGCCGCCACGATAAAATGCTACCTGTATTATCTTCGCTTCGGCAAGGAAGTCGACATCACAGCCGATTGTGCCAAAGTCGATGTTTTGTCTGAAGTGCAGAAGATTCAATAATTTTTGTGTCATAAAAAAAACGGAGTATCTGTTTGGCAATCGCTTCGACAGCACGCCAAACAGATACTCCGCCATTTTTCTTTATATCTTTACTTTAACCTTTTACCTTGTTCTTCCAATTCCTTCAAACGCAGTTGCAATCGTTTTTGCGGAAGGCTTCTTTGTAAAAATGCTGACAACCGGCACTACTACGAAAGGAACAACCATAGCAATGCTTGCAGCAAGCGGACTGTTTGCAGCTCCCATCGTCATGGTAAGAATGATGCACGTAGCCGCGCCACTGAACATTCCCGCATATGCGCCGGCCTTTGTTACTTTCTTTGAGTAGATTCCCAAAATATATGGTGCCATAAATCCACCGCTCACCACGCCCCAGCTGAGAGACATGAGTGTTACGATGAACCCCACCTGCATTCGTGAAATTGCATAAGAAGCAACAATAAAAACTCCACTCAAAATACGCATCATGAGCACGGAGCTTTTTTCGCTAACCTTCTTATTAAGATATCCTTTGTACAAGTCAATGGTGACGGCGCTTGATGAAACAAGAATGATTGACGCAAGCGTGGACATTGATGCGCTTAAGATAAGTAGCATGATGACAGCCATAAGCCATTCCGGAAGATTTGTCGTCATAAGCGACGGCATAATCTGGTCGAAGTTGACTCCGCCACTTGCGAGCTTAGGCACGGTGTCATTGTTGAAAAACACATGGCTCAGGGAGCCGCAGAGATAAGCGGCAACACCGATGACAAGCGCAAAGATTGTCGTGATGAACGCAGCCTTGTTGATGACTTTCACATTTTTGATTGCGTAATATTTCTGCACCATCTGAGGCAGACCCCACGTTCCAAAGCTCGTCATAAAGACAAGAGACACAATCGTGAGCAAGGACGGACGCTGTGGTAGCGGTATGTGTTCTTGATAATTGGTGTTGGCAACAAAGAGCGCTTCCTTCAAACCACCTGCATTATGCACGATGACAACCATCATTCCTATTGCACCCGCAAGCATGATAAAACCTTGAATGAAATCTGTTGCAGTCACCGCGAAGTATCCACCGAG
>Ga0163159_1001432_pt1 | contig 22939 bp, 16 predicted proteins | sample BioMet9_FD_108702 | JGI IMG/M metagenome (GOLD analysis project Ga0163159, IMG submission 108702) | Microbial communities from bioreactor (seeded with sewage sludge) at Lawrence Berkeley National Lab, California, USA - Biofuel... | ecosystem: Engineered > Bioreactor > Anaerobic > Unclassified ... | reverse complement strand
GGGGTGTCCATAGTGTGATGACTCCTTTGAATAGTGTGTGTGTGAACTTCTATTCTACCATAAGTCAATGCACTATGGATATTTTTGAATCATTAGGTGTTCAATTTCATTTTACAACGAACCTAAAAGTTTTTTAGCCCTGCTGCTTCATTGAAACAAGGAACTAATATTGTAATTTGTGTCATTATAATCCCTTCTACACACTTTCATCAAAACTAATTATTGGGCATATATCAATACGATAAGTCATTATATGTCAATTGCATTATTAGTAATAATGTTGCCGGTCGAATCCCTGCTTATCTGAAACAGCATATTATCATGAATAATTACATTTGAATCAAACAGACTTGAATATGCTTTTAAGAATCCTTCATCAATATGTTTTAAAAACAAATAATCATATTTTTCCAGTATACTCTGAAATTCAGTAGTGGTTAGTGTACAATCATAATTATCAGTGTTCGTATCCGAAGAAAATGAAACAATTCCCCGATTAATTTTTCGTCCATCTATATAATAGGCAATCCAATTATTATCCGCTTCATCGTGGGCTTGGTTGATAATAAAAATGGAATCGTCCAATGATGTGTACTGTTGTAATGAAGCAGCAATATACCTATCATCTTTATTTCCAATCAAGTTTTCGTCAATGAGAAACTGTGGTAAAAAATCAGAAGGATGACTAGTAATTACTAATACAACCACACTACAATACAGCAATGCTTTTTTCACGAATGAACCTATCAAACGATCTTGCAAATTCAGATCAAGGATACGACTGAACAAAGATACACACACTACAAAAATGTAAGTCCCCATATATCTGTTATAAGACGCCAGTGCTGGTCCTTCTTTATCATCAAAAACAAACAAATACATGCACAATAAGATGAACGCATATACGAGAGAACCGGTAATAATAGTTAAAGCCATAACAAACCATCGTTTTTTATCAGATGAATGCCAAAGAAAACACACCATTCCGATAAAAAATAAGCCCAATAAAAATGTGTACGACAAAAAAATACTATGTGATAGAGAACGATTTACGATTGCCTGCAAAAAATCACACACAATACGTTGCTGAATCACCGTTCCATCACTACCAGTCATAATACCTGGTAAATTAACTATTTCTTTGAATGGCGCATGAAACTGTGGCGGAATTCGACTAGCCACATCGGCTATTGAAAATATAGTATTCCATAGGCCAAGACATATTATTGATACGAAAACCATACCAAACAGTGGCATTAACACATTACATTTTATATGTTTCGCACCAATGTCTGTTCCTAAAATTTTTTTACATAGAAATGCAAATATCACCAATCCCACAAAAAATATGCCTATCTGTTTGGATAACACTAATACAGCCAAGAGAATATATAGATATCCATAATAAAATTCTACTTTCTCAGATACCCAAATTACATAATATATGGAAAAGCCTGCCATAACAGCCATTAAGGAATCCGGATAAATATAAAGGTAAAAACAACTAATCAAGCTATCTGATGAAAAATCAAAAAGAGTAAAAAAGAATACAATGACAAAAGTAAGAAAACCATATAGGACAGTTTTTTCTCTTCTTTTCCCAAGTAATGCATAATCAATGGGAAACAGCAAAAAACTCAGCTGGAGCAATTGCAATGAAGCATATACTATGCGTTCATCATATTGGCCAGAAAACCAACACCAAAGGGATTCAAATAAAGGAATAGCCGGTGGATAATCATTATGGAACATTAATGTTGTATCTGTTGTAATATAAAAATAATCCAGGCGGAGCAATTCCTTTGTCATTTGCCCCCAATGAGCAAATTCATCCCAAATATATAAATCCGCGCCATGGTGCAATGTAATGAAAAACACCATAACAGAACATAATATGAAACAGATAAATGCTGCGGTCAGATATTGCTCTCTTAAATAAGTAAATATATCTCTATGCTTATACCAGTGGTGTATAATATAGAATAAATAAAAACTAGAATATATGAGGATAAAAAAATAGCTTGGCTGAAATGAATGAAATATCATTCCCGAAATAAAACTCATCAAAACCATACTACAAAATGTAACACTAATAGCCATCCCAAAAGGTATCCGCAATAGAACGGTTGTTGTACCAATGGATAACAACATAATTAATATAGGAACTATAAACAACACGATGTACATTCTTAAATACTCCTAATTTTGATGTAAAATAAATTTCTCCATATTTCTAATTCTTCTGAATCTCCTTCTATTTTCTATATAAACACTATAAAGAAATAAAATGATGCTTAGCAAAGATATACTATCCCCTATTTTAAAGATGGGTAGTCCAGCATACCATACATTAATTTCATGATTGCCTTTGGGCAAAACTAAAGTCATAACATGGTCTTGATTATGCGAGATAGGCAATAATTCTCTGTTTTCATTTTCGGCCTTATACCCCTCATAATAAAACAATGGAACTTGTATAAATCCTACCTGTTCAGATCTATAAGAAAATTTGATGGAGCTTCCTTGTTTATTAAAGGATATTAAATCAACATCTGAATATATATCTGTTGGCAATAAAATATCACCGTCGGGATTTTTTAATTTTTCAAAAGAAATCCCATCATAAAGATAATCGTTACTTCCGTCAAAACTATACGTTGGTAACCCATCTCCACGATATTGTTCTTTCGAATTCTGGGTGTTTTGTTGATAGTCCATATAGTTTGAAAATATAGAAATATTTAGAATACAAATACTAAGCGATAAGAGTACTAAAAAAACTAAATAATATTTCTTCAACTCAATAAATTTAATAAGGCCAACGGCAGCACAAAATGTTATGCACGGCGTCGCTAGTTCCATAAATCTCCAAGGAAATTGGATTTTGTTCAACCACCCCATTCCTGGCAAAGAACAGAAAGAATCCCAAGGAAAAGCATTAGTAGAAATAAACATAAATAGCATCGAGAAAAAAAATGCCATTTTAACCAATTTCGGAACTTTAGTCTTATTTTTATACCAGTATACTAGAAAAAGAAAAAGAATAACTAAAACAGGTACTCCCCACAAAAGCTGTAGTCCTAAAAAGAATTCTACGCTCCATCGATCCCAACTATTTCCTGAAATTTGCTGCACTAAATTACTGTCATACAACAACGGCATCCTAAAATCCATATTGAAATAGAAATAAAGAAATGGAATCAATATTGCCATATTGACTAAAAGTCCAAAAATTATTACTTTGATAAAAGCTTGAAACCGTTGTTTCTGTAAGAGACATTTCCAATTTAAAGTAAAAATCACTAAAAGAAAACCCGTCAGAAATAAACTGCTAATAATATGTGAATAGCCAATTCCAGCAATACCAATTACAGCCATTGGCCACTTACGCACATCACCAAACAAAACAGAAAGAACAGTTGCTAAAACCAACGGGAAAAATACTAAGGCCAATGTTTCCCCTATATCAGTACGTTTATACAAATCAAGGAATACATACCAATAGCTAATATATAAAATAGCCGTCATTGCACCTATATGAATGTAATTTTTATATTGAGCCAATTTTGCCAATATGCTAAAAGAATACCAAGACACATATGCCATAGAAAGGATAACCATAAAACAAAAGGACTGAAAAGATAAATCTATGGGAATATCCAACAGACGCAACATAGCAGGTAAATATAAAAATAAATCCGGATAGAATATTCCTAGCGGGATACCATATCCATTGACTTGATATGCATGGATTCGCACTGGAAACTGACCTGCTAGTAAGCCTTCTTTTATGCCTTCAATCCTATTTAATTGAAAAAGTATATCTTCTCCAGCAAATATTCGTCCGGTATAGATAGGAAATGAAACGATGATTACGCATATTAAGATGAGTATACCTAGTCTCAATGTATCACGATTCAAAATTTTCCCTCCTAATATTATTGTATATCTTATTGCAAAATAATTCATTAAATACTTAATGTTTGATATAATTTAAGATATAATCTAAATTATATTAGTATCATATTCTATAAGAGGTGTACTCTTTGAAACGATTATTTAACTATACGACTTTCTCCATATTATATCTTCTTATTCCAACAATTACATATTTCATGACCTGGCTTCATTGGTATGTGGGCATTCCAGCTTCTTTATTATTAGGATACGCCGCTTATTTATTTTTGAAGCAAAACCATGATATTGCAAAAAAAACATCTGTATCATTTCTTTCTTGGACCAATTTGGTCGTCGCCCTGCTATTATTTCTATTTTTATTGTTTACAGGCCACGGAATGATTATTGGTGGTACAGGCTATGATACACCATGGCGTAACGCCGTTTACTATGACCTAATAGCTCAATCATGGCCTGTTACTTATGAATTCTCAGGTTGTGCTTTAGTTTACTATTTGACCTATTGGATTGTCCCTGCCGGTATTTGCCATGTATTCGGATTGCAAAAAAATGCTGCTGATATCATACTTTTTTTCTGGACATTTACGGGGCTCCATACATTTGTTCTGCTTCTATTAGACTATGTAAAAGCAAAGAAAACACAGTATGTTCCACTACTGTTCATTTTTCTGTTTTGGAGTGGCTTAAACACCATCGCCATGCTTATGGAATCTGCTGCCGGAGTTAATCAGTTCTATATAGACACCGAATGGGGTTGGAACACATGGCAATTTACTGGATTTGTTCAAAATGGATACGAATTGAACTACATGGTTCGCACTACCTTTGATAGTCTTGCTAATATTTATCATCAATTTGTCCCCATGTTACTTTGTACAATACTTTTCTTGAAATATCGCTCTGTCAAAGGCCTTCTATTTATAACATTATTACTTATTCCTTTTTCACCTCTAGGGGCTATTGGTTTATGCATTCTAGCAATGACAGAGATACTAAAACAATTGGTCATTTCTATTCGTCATCATAACTTTATTCTAAAAATAAAAGATATATTGAGTATTACTAATATTATTCCTGTATGTACTATCGTTCCCGTCTTTTTCTTATATTTCACGGCTAATAATGCCTTAGGCCACACTAACAGTCTATGGTCTGCGCCACTGGCTGCATATGGGATACCCCGAATCGCTATGTTCACATTCTATTACCTGATATATTTTGGTATATTTCTAGTTCTGTGTCATGTCCATGTCAAAGACAGAACTTTATTTTGGTCAGTCCTGATCAGTCTAATCATTCTCCCTTTATTTAAAGTCGGGCGAACTACTGATTTTGGTTGGAATGCCTCTATGCCAGGTTTTTATATCATTATGGTATTCATAATGCAAAATATTTTGATTTTCTCACACAAAACACTGTGGAATAAACGCAGTGTGGCAACCATTGTAATTCTACTAATTGCGGCTACTACGCCTTGTCTCCAGATGGCCTCACAATACAAAAAATGCATTGAAGACCAATCAACACTGGTATATGTTGACGCACCTAATATTGGAAATTCATTCAGCAACAAGCCACTATTATGGGTAGAAAAAAATTATTCAGATTTGCGTAATTTTGAATCCCCTGATTATAGACAAACAAAATTTTATATGTATTTAGCACGATAGAACAAATCATAATAATCATGTTCTGATTCTTAAGGAAAATTGTATTTAAATGAAAAAAGCAGAAAAACTATTATGCTAATAATCGATACAAAATCTGCTAATTGAAATAAAGGTAACCCAACATATTTAACTAAAACAGTATTATACCCACAAGGAAGATCAATGGTCAACAAATGACGATTATTCTCTCCAATTGGCACCGCCATATCATTATTTATCTTGACCTCATATCCAGGATAATAAAACATAGGAAGCGTAACCGTCGATTTTTTTTCAGCTTGGTAAGAAAATAAAATTAAAGTGCCATTTTTTAGAAAAGAATATACTGTAATATTCCTGTATTCATTGTTTATGACAAAAGTTTTATTACATTCATCTATATCCTTTGCATCCATACCCTTATATAGATAATCCGTACGTCCATTATAATCCCTAGATTGTAATTCGTTTACTGTAATATGCATGTAAGGTAAATGCATATCTTGAAAACTAGAATAGGTAAACAAAAACAAATTAAACATACATATAGAAATACAGAATGTAGACAGCAAAAATATTTTTCCCCTGTGGGGAACCCGCTCAAAAATTGTTGTTATTGCTAATGCGCCACAAAATGACAATCCAATAGAAGCTACCTCCATGAAACGAATTGGTAATTGAACAATGGCAACTTTGTTTATAATTGGAATTGCTTCAATGACTCTCCAAGGAAACGATCCGGTAGCCATGTACATACAAAATATCGCTCCTGAAAACATGTATATAGCGATACGCTTCATTTGCACAGTCCCTACTAGTGTAGTTTTAAATCTTAACCATAAAAATAAAATACTACTTACAAAGGTAAGTATTCCCCATGTTAGTTGTATAATCAATAAGGATATTATATCAATATCAAATTCGTGAAAAATTGAAACATTCGATTTGATATTGATATCCATAGTTTGATTAAAAATAATAAATGGTACAATGAACCAGGCATTAATCAAGAACGTAAATAGAATAATTTTTAAAACGGCCAAGCGTCGACTAGCGTCTAAAAGTTGTTTCCAAGAAATAATATTTATAGTTAAGATAACTACAAGTAAAAATAAACTACTCAATATATGGGATTGAATTATTCCTGAATAAGCAAATACAGCTAAGGGCCATTTATGTGCATCGTCATACAAAATATATAAAGTCATAGCTACCGCCAAGGGAAAAAACACCATTGCCAATGTTTCTCCTAAAGCTGCCCGCCTATATAGATTTATAAAAATATACCAAAAACTAATATATAAAGTCGCTGAAACTGCACCAATCCTGATAGATTTACCCAAAAGAGCATATCCATACCAAGTTAAATAGACCGTCATTATATTTAAAATAATCAGAAAGATATTATATGCAAGTTCAAGAGGTACCCCCACTATTCTAAATACTGCTGGTATATACAAAAATAAATCAGGGTAAAACATTCCAACTGGAACTCCATATCCATATATTTGAAAAGGATGAATTCTTACTGGAAATTGACCAGCCAGTAGTCCTTCTTTTACACCTTCAATTCTATTAAGATGGAACAGTAAATCTGGTCCCCATATAACTTGTGAAGAAAAAAGTGGAATACTTATGATGATGGCACATGCTGTAAGTATTATTGCCCAAGTCATCATTTCTCTTTTCATAATACCTCCCTTCTATAATGAAAAGCACTGCAGAAAAATTAAAATCTAATATTTACATGACAATCTCATATTCTATCAAAATTCCATCCTATCGGACACGATAAATCTTATACCCATTCGCTTCATCCAAAAGCTCAAATACATCATTCTGCGATATTATATCATTTAAATCACGATTGGTAAAAACATATGACACGTCCAGTGTCTTTAAGTCTTTTACATTCAAGCATATATCGACAATATTGGCGACGGGAATATCTTCATTGGGACAAGTCATATCTGTCGGAGCATCAGTAATAGATATGTTCATGTATCCTGAGCGATTCAGTGCTCTCTTTTCCTGTTGATTCAAGCCGATAGACTGCCAGCGGTCCCAATGGGGATACAGATTCATACAATTTACCGTCGGTGCCCCAAACATTACTGGATAGCTATTCATTGCATATATGTTCAGTGTTCCAGATAAATCCTCACTATCAACAACCCATTTGCCCTGATTTTGTTCAGCAATCTTCTGAATCTTCTGCCCTAATTCAGTTTCATATATGCTTTTCGTCCCTCGGGAAATAGGATTAATAAACATGCCCGAAAATAAACTGATAAGAATTAAAAGAATTGGCAGACTTTTAAAATTGCGACATGCATATAACGCAACAACTGCCGAAATAGCCAAAATTATGGGTATCCACATCATAAAATGAGAATCACTTAAAAAGAAATCGCTCGCACCATAGCTTGCTACCGTATATATAATTACACAGCAACATGTCCCTTTCCATTTCATAGCATTAAAATCTAGCGCCAGCACGCGCACCAGTATGAGAATTTGCAAGAAATCTGCAGCCTGTAATAGCCGCATTTCCGGTACGGAACTTAATAATGTTAGCTTAGATAAAAATATTGGCCAAGGCAGTATACAAAAACTATAATAAACTACGCTTAATCCCAAGAAAACCCATATTAAAAAATCTGTTTTCTTACATTTAACATATTGCCACACAGCCATTATTATTCCTAATGGTGCAAAACTTAAAAATGTTGCAGAATTGATTGCTGGCCAAGGTAAAAAATATTCAATAGACATAGGATACACCAACACATACCGCATCAACTCAACCCATGTCAATGCTCCCCCAGATACATGCCGGCTGCCCGGATATTCAGACATCAAAAACGCTTGAATGGTATCCCATGAATTATATGCGACATGGACCAAAGGAAGTGCTGCTAAAATCACGCCTATTCCTATGAGAAGAACGTCTTTACGGTGAAATCGTACAGTCTTCCAGTGACTGTGGAGAATCCATGCAGCCATGGCAGCAAAAATATACCCAAAGGCAATTTGCCATGCTGGATAGATTGCCAGTATGTATCCATCCACACAATACAATATGGCCAACACACAAAATCCGCGCTGTAAAAAAGATTTCCTGCGAATATATTGAATTAAAAGTAAGACTCCCGCTTGGCCAAAAATAAGCATCTCTACAAAAGAATTTTCGCCAAACCAATACTGCACCATTTGAGAAAAAGCAATCAAGCAGGCATACATACATGCCAGCTTTTTTTTATCATTTGCCAAAATCCGTCCCATTTCATAGGACACTAGAAATAAAATGATAAGCCTGCCCATCCAGAAAAAAGCAAGTCCCTGGCCAGGAGATAAAAATAAATAGCCCCACAGGAATGGCCGAAAAAATGTAATGATATCCCAACATGGCACGCCATATACTAAAGCAACATCCGTATGAGCGGCCCTGATAATTTCACTAAAATATGAGAAAGTGCCGTTCCCTCCATCAAAGTATTGAGAAAATATAAAAGGTGTAAAAACTCCCCATTCATCAATTTGTACGGTTCGGTTCAATCCCAAAATAGCCGTATCCAGTTCTGGCACACCCAAGAAATGAGCATACATCCCAATCGATGATCCATGAATCTGAAAAATGGTAAAGATTAGCCAAAGTATAATGCCAATAGGCCAGCGCCAAGCAATTATTCTATTAGTCACATTTACATTTTTAATTTTTGTCATCTCAGATAACATAACCTTCACGATCCATTAAAAATTAACACCAAAATAAAGGATATCATTCTACATGATAAATACCATATCCATCTGCTGCTCCTACTAAAGTAAAGCGCACAGCTTCATCAGAATACTTAGATACATCCTGTTTGGACAAAATATAGGATGCTTCCAGTTTTTTTACATCATGGACGTTTAGTTTCACATTGACTATGTCTTGGATGATAGCACCATCTTTTGGGTTTTGGAAATCTGTCGGACTATCATCAACCAAAGTAATATTCATGTGCGCATAGCGATTCAAAACCTGTCGCTGACCCTCATTCAAATCCAACTTTTCCCATCTTGGCCAATCGGGATAAAAATTGACACTATTAATAGTAGGAGCGCCAAACATAATGGGATAGCTATTCATGTAGTAAATATCATCTCTATTCCAGGTCCCTTCTCCATCGACAATCCATTTCCCACGATCAACTATGGCAATCTGTTCTATTTGTCGGGCTAACTGCGTCCCATATACACTTTGTGTTCCCCTGGCAATTGGATTAGCTGTCATCACGGCAATACAACTTATCAAAACCATAAAAAGCACACATCTCCGTTTCTTATGCAGCAACAATAGGACCGTCACGATAGAAATGATAGCAATCAAGAAAATAAAGAAATAACGTACCAATGGATTGATGACAGCATATACAGACCAGGAAATAATCAGCACATAACAAAATGTAAGTACTAATAGGACTTTTTTATTAAACGGCGGCAATCCTCTGGATAGTACTCGCATTAAAATAATCATTTGGATAAAATCTATGGCAATCCACAGTCGGGCTTCCGGCACATGCGATAGGAGTGTAGCTTTAGCCAGCCCTTCAGGCCAGGGAATCATACAAAAACAGATAAATAATGTACATAAAACTGTCAGAATCACAACAAAGGCATCCCATTGTTTAGTATGCTTATATTGCCATAGTGCAGCAATGAAGCCTAACGGTGAAAAACTGATGAATGTCGCTAACGCTGTGGGACCGAAATCGAAGAATGGTCCATAGGAGACAAAATAGGTCAAGGGGTACCAAAAAAAGATTTTCGCTGACAAATCACCGCCTGTAGAATACCGCTGTCCCGGATACAATGTCGATGCATAGGCTTGTATCGTCGGCCAGGACTTGCCGAGAATATGTACCACCGGCAGCAGGACCAAACAGATACCTATTAATAAAAAAATGCCATCCATACGAGTCACATACTGCCAATTCCATTGACTCCGAATTACCCAGATGGCCAGCGCCAGGAACACATATCCGAAAGATACCTGCCAAGCCGGATATAATGACACACTATAGGCAACTACACAGTAGGTCAGGCCCAACATATACAAAAATCGTTTGCTTCGGCACACTGTCTGTCCATATTTCCCTAATAAACAGATTCCGACCTGCCCCCAAATGAGCATTTCCACAAAAGCATTTGTATTGAACCACCATTGGACGACAGGGGAAAAAGCGACGAGCACTGCATACGCGAAAGACCATTTTTGTTGATTATCCGTAATGACCCGGCCCATTTCATAGGACACGAGGAATAAGATGATGAACCGTCCCATCCAATAATAAGCCAAACCATACGCAGGCGCCAGGAATAGATACCCCCATAAAAATGGTCGAAAAAGTGTGATGATATCCCAACACGGCTGGCCGTATACGAGTGCCACATCAGTCATAGCCGCCCGGGATAACTCATTAAAATAAGAAAAACCGGTGTAATATTGGGAAAAGGTCAGCGGTGTAAACACAGCCCATTCATCCAGTTGATACAAGTGATTATACCCAACCAGTGCCGTATCTAACTCCGGTTCCTGCAATAAATGAGCATACATACCGATAGCCGAACCATGTATCTGCAGTAAAGTCAGCCCAATCCACAAAATGGTGCCAATAGCCCAGCGATATTGAATTAAGCGCTTCCCTACAGTACGATTCATCTTATTCTTTCCCTTCGTTATACTCCTCTTCGGCATTGACGTTCCAAATATTCTCCTTATCCAAACTGCCATTTGCAATATTATGAACCGCAGCCATGGCTGTCAGCATGGAATGGTCCATATTATTGTAGCGATGCATTCCATTGCGCCCTATGAGATACAGATTCTGGATAGGATCCGTAAACTTCCGTATCGTATCTATTTCTTTGTAAGTACCAAAATAAGCCGGATAGGCCTTGGGAACCCGGACGACAATACTATCTTCGACATCCTCTAGATCAATAATATCGATTTTCTCCAATTCTGATGCTGCAAAAGAAGCAAAATCCGCATCAGCCATAGTCCACATGACGTCGCCTTCATTACAGAAATACTCCAAACCAAGCCATACCTTTTTCGGATCCGCCACCATATAGGGACTCCAATTGTTGAGTACCTGGAGCCGACCGATTTTCACATCCCGTTCCTGGATATAAATCCAGTTATCTTTGACCAGCGTTCCATCTTTGTCGTGTATTTTTAGTTTATCCACCAAAAGTCCTACAGTCATAAAATCACGGTAAACCAGCCCTTGGGCCACGCGCTGTGTGTCTGCAGGCACGGTATCCCCCATAGCTGCCATCAAATCCTGTATGGGCATGGTAGAGATAACATAATCGGCTGGAACATATTTTTTCTGTCCATCAGCCCGATTGCTGTACCAAATACCGCTTACTTTTCCATCCTGCCATGTAATTTGTTCGACCTGGCTCGCAAGCTGGATAGTCCCACCTTGACGCAAAATTGTATCGGCTGCGACCTGCCAGAGCTGTCCCGGCCCATATTTAGGATACATGAATTGTTCAATAAGGGACGTTTCTACTTCTTTCTGACGCAATGACTTGTCACTGCTGAAAAGCTGCTGCAAGGCGTGACCAACCGTTTTGATGATAGACAGCCCCTTGACGCGCTGGGCACCCCAATCCGGTTCAATCTGACTGCACGGTATCCCCCACACCTTCGCCGTATAATCTTCAAAAAATGTTTCATACAGCTCTCGGCCAAAACGATTGATGAAAAAATCTTCCAACGATTTTTCCGGCTGTATAGGGAATGCCGCGGCTTTTAAGTAGGAAAATCCAATGCGCATCATACGGCTCAGGCCCAAGTTTCTGATGGTTTCCGCCTGCAATGATATGGGATAGGCAAAAAACTTGCGCAAAAAGAAGATGCGAGACACACGGTGACGAATGAGCATAACATTATCACCGTGCCCATCATCTGTTGTCATTTTCTTGGAATCCGCCTTATCCTCCAATGGTAAAAAGTGAAGCCACCAATCTACGACCGCGTCCGATTTGGAAAAAAAGCGATGCCCCCCCATATCGAGATGATTCCCTTTGTAGCTGATAGTCTTGGCAATGCCGCCGACGCTGTCTTCTGCTTCGATGATGACAGGCAGAATATCAGTCTGTCGCAATAATTCGTAGGCAGCCGTAAGACCTGCTGGTCCCCCGCCTATTATGACCGCTGTTTTTGTATCATCCATATCACGTTTCCCCCTTATAATTCACTCTGTATATAATATGCCCATTGGCCCAAGCCAAAGGTTCAAATTTGATTTCATCCGTATTTAATGGCTGCAGGTCCAAATAACTCGTCATGATATAGCGGACTTCCAAATGCTGTACATCTTCCCTGGAAAGAGTAATTTCAGCCAAATCACCATGCTCCGAATGAAAAGTAGAAGCATCTTCTGTTATTTCAGTAATCTTGAAATGGGCACAACGGTTGACTGCTTTACGTTCTTCTTCATTAAGATTTAACTTATCCCAATTTTCCCAGGCAACATATGTGTTATAGCTGTTAATCGTAGGGGCGCCAAAAATAGGCGGATAATTGTTTAATAAGGTATTATCATCATCTACGACGAGCCAGCGGCTTTGATCAACAGCCGTAATATTCGAAATTTCCCGAGCCAGATCCGTATCATAGACACTGCTGACACCATGGGCTATAGGATTAATCATGCCACCGATGCATAAAAACACCCCCAGCAAATACGGTCCCAGAAAGTGAGGTCTCTGGCAAAATAACACGATACCTATAAAAGTAACCAGCACCAACACGACGACATTATTGATAAAATATGTATCAGGGCAATAGTGGAACGATGCCCATGCAGAAAAGCCCGTAATTATCACTGCTAAAACGAGTGTCATGCGACCAGATATTTTTTCAGGCCAAACGACAAATACGCGCAATAAGAGAATGACATTGATATAGGATGTAGCAATAATCAACCGAGCCTCTGGTACCTGGAACAACAGTGTACCCACGACTAAGACGCGGGGCAACGGCACAAGACAAAACACCATAAACACTATATTCAAGAACAATAATCCACAAAGCAGAAAATCTGCTTTACGTTTTCTGACCATATGAAACAATGACAATACCATGCCCAGCGGCGCAAAATCAAAAAATTGGGTCATATTAAATGCTAATTGCGGCGATGTCAGGCCACTGAACGGAAAAAATAATCCCAGCCCGGAATTGAACAGCCAATCCCACGTAATCCCCCCACCTATGGTAAATCGTTTTCCTGGATATTCACTGGCTTGCAGTAATCCAATCGCTTCTGATGACATATGCAGCGTATGCAATACAGGCAGAGTTATTCCAATAGCAATAAGGCAGCCACACAATATATCCCAGCGTCCCCAGGAATGAACATGTCTGTATTCTTTGAAAATCCAACAACAAAATACGAGGAATATATAAGCAAAAGGAATTTGCCATGCCGGGTACATGACAAAACCATACATGACTGCTAAATAAGAAAATAAAAGAGCCCAGCCTAATTGATGCCAATGATTGCGACACAACAGATATTTTTGTATGACTATAATGGCAGCTTGTCCAGCAATGAGCATTTCAACAAATTCATTGACAGCAAACCACCACTGTACAGCAGGCGACAAGACGAGCATAAGAGTATAAAACCAAGAAATGCGCCGATTGTCCTTTGTCCATAAACGAGAAAATTCATAGGAAATGAGAGCCAGCAAAATCAGCCTGCCCATCCAGAAGAAAGCCAAGCCATTACCAGGCGGCAAAAACAGATATCCCAGCATAAACGGCCGAAATATAGTACAGATATCCCAGCACGGTTGGCCTAATATGATAAACATGTCTGTAGGCACAGCCCGCATGAAGGTATTAAAATAGGGAAACGCTCCGTTGGGTCCCGCAACATATTGGGAGAAGGCGAAAGAAGTCAAGTTGAGCCATTCATCAAATCGGTCCGGACGACTGAACCCGATAACGGCCGTATCCAGTTCAGGCACTTCCAAGGTTTTGGAATAAATACCGATAGATGACCCATGGATTTGCAACAGCGTTAGGAGTATCCATGCCGCGATACCGAGAGGCCAGCGATGCTGATACAACCAACGCGGCCACACATGCCCGGCCTGATACTTCAAATCATGGTGATTTACAAAGGACTGGATGTATGCCATCTTCTTTAGAGCTAAGAAAACAACCCCCAAATAGATAGCTATTGAAAGCCCTATAGTCAAAGCACAACATATCACATTATGGCGGCTCTCTTCCGCCAACAAGGCATAGGGAATGACTATGGCATAGGCTATACCTAGTATAAATAATAATCTATTTTTTTTTGATTGTTTCATATCCATATGTTTCCTTCAGTTAATCTCGACTTCTTAGCACAAAAATATTATATATAGGTATCTTAAATCATTTTAATTATATCATAAACTATATTAAGTAATAATTATTAAATAAATATTAAAGTAACCTATGCAACCCCATCAGCAAACGAAAAGACTGTCACAGTAGAGTTGCGTCGCCGTATCCCCACCTATTTTCTACGCATTTTCGGTTTTTCCCAATTTTCCGTAGAAGTTCATTGCCAAAACTGATAATATAAAGTCTGGCAGTACTGGTACTAAAAGTCTATTTCCGACGATAATCCGAATAATCTATCTAACTATGCATTTGCAACTAGTACTGATAACGCCCAGTCCATTTGGCTTACTAGCAATAATGCCTATATCAAAGGTAACATAAGAACGAACGGAAAAATCAATGCTTCAAATTATGCCGGTTATACACATAATATGATTGAGGGAAGTATTTATAGCAATGAGGGCAGCTATGAAAATCTCTGGAAAAACCTAGGTAATAGTAGCCAAAATTCCAATATGAATTAGAAGATTACACCAGTGATACAAGCATGGGGCCAACCAATGAAACGAAAGGGCAAAATAAGGACAACGCAGTACTCAATCAATCATCACTGGATGTATCACTTAATTCAAGTAATTCCAATACAGCTGCAGTCCAAACTTAAATAAAGAATATCCTTACCATATCCACTGCAGAGAGAGAGGATAAACACATATACTATTCAAGTGGGCAAAAGATTACCTATGGCACTGGTTCTGGCAGCACTAGCACTTCAACATATGAAGTATCTTTAATAGAATGATAAATCGATGATAGTGAGTAAAATCAGCACTTGATTTTAACTATTCAAAAATTAAATGAAAGCATAGCGAATCAATTGTATTCACTATGCTTTCATTTTTCATTAAACTTCATAAGAGTCAGTTATACCATACATCGAGCTTCATCCCCGGTTCCCATCCATATTGCTGAATAGTACCAACTGGCAGCTCAATCGTATGAATGGCGTTATGACAACCGCTAATCCGCCAGGGATGCAGATTCTCTACAATCTTGATGATGTTGCAGTCTTCATCGATATACACGATGTCCAAGGCATAGCGCATGCCAAACATGTGAATAGCATGGCAACCTGAGAGTAATAGCCCTGTATAAGGCTCTAATTTTTTTGTGCTTAAAAGCCCCACGAGCCGTTCCCAGAATGTATCAGCAATAACTATATTTATATTGGGTAAATTGATATTGTTTTTGATTTTAAATATACTTTTCATTTTCCAAAGAATTGCCTTCCTATTTGCATGACAGTCAATACGATAGGCGTAAGTACAACAATAAAAATGGTCGGGAAGATAAAGAAGGCTAAAGGAAATACAAGTTTTACAGGAAGCTTCATTGCTTTTTCTCGTACGAGCTGACGATGGCGATCCCGCATGTTATCAGCCTGAATCTTGAGTGTATTCGCCAAACTCACGCCTAGGCTTTCTGACTGAATGACTGCAGCTACAAATAAATACACAGGCTGGACATCGCACCTCTGGGCCATAGCTGTCAAAGCCTGGCGTCGTGTCATACCCATACGAACATCCTGGAGCATACGCATACATTCATCAACCATGGGACCTTTCATGCGTTCCCCCACTTTGGCTAAAGCCGCATCAAAAGATAACCCGGCCTGCACGCTTACGCAGACCAAATCCATCATATCCGATAACTGCGCCATGATTCCCTGGCGCCGCCGCGTAATCATGACACTAAGCATGAACCAAGGCACAAAAGCACCCATAAAGAAAATCACAATAAGCAATGCTATACGAGAAATACCATCAGCGCGTCCAGCAAAAGCGAAGCCGGACATGAGCACACACAGGCCGGCACCACAAAGTATCATGACAAAGAAAAATGTTCCTGCATTCCAAGCATATTGCTTGCCTGCATGCATAATCCGCAATTCTAACACATGGTACAAAGCCTTTGGCGTCATGGCCTTGACTCTGTTGCCGATGATGACCATAACCCAATCCCAAATCCGCATCAGCGACGCCCGCAGCGGCCGCTGCCGCTGGGCTGGTTGTTCTGCCGTAATAGGGCGAAATTCGGTAACCATCCGCAGTTGTTCGACACGATTTTTCACTTGAGAACGTGTCGACGATGGGCGGGCAAAAAGGATAAACATGAGCATAAAAATAGCTACGCCGCAAACGATAGAAACGAATAAAATCATCTGTATCACCACCCTGCAGCTTGCGGTGACATATCAGCACCAGGTTGCATGAATTCCGGCATCTGTACGCCATTGACGATGAATTTTTCCATGAAATTCGGCCGTAACCCTGTCGATTCAAAATGACCGATTAATTTGCCTTTTTCATCTACGCCCTCGGGCACATAACGGAACAAGTCCTGCAAGGTAATGACATTACCTTCCAAGTGCTGCACCTCCGTGATATACGTAATTTTACGAGTGCCGTCACGCATACGAGACTGATGGACGATGACATCCAGAGCCGACGCGATCTGTTCGCGGATGGCCCGCACAGGAAGTTCCATGCCCGACATGAGGACCATCGTTTCCAGACGGCTCAACACATCGCGAGGACTGTTGGCATGGGCTGTCGTCAAAGAACCATCATGGCCCGTATTCATGGCCTGGAGCATATCCAGGGCTTCACCGGACCGCACTTCGCCAACCAATATACGGTCAGGGCGCATACGCAAGGCGTTGCGCACGAGATCACGGATGGAAATGGCACCGCGCCCTTCGATATTGGCAGGCCGTGCTTCCAATGTAACCACATGGGCCTGTTCTAATCGTAATTCAGCCGCATCTTCAATAGTCACAATTCGTTCATCGCTGGGAATGAAGCTGGACAACACGTTAAGCGTTGTCGTTTTCCCAGAACCAGTGCCACCGGATACAATGATATTAAGCCGTGCTTCGATGCAAGCTTGTAAAAATTCCACCATCTGTGCATCCATAGTACCAAAATCTATCAATTTCTCCGCACTGATGATATCCTTGCTGAATTTACGTATGGTCACACATGGTCCAACAAGAGACAAGGGTGGAATAATGATATTGACACGAGATCCGTCTGCCAGCCGAGCATCTACCAGTGGTGACGCTTCATCAACACGCCGTCCCAGTGGCGTAATAATCCGTTCAATGATATTCATCAAATGAGCATTATCATAAAACTGGACATCAGTCGGATGAATTTTACCGTGTTGTTCCACAAATATCTTCTTGGGACCATTAATCATCACTTCAGTAATAGTATCATCCTTGAGGAGCGGTTCAATAGGACCCAGACCTAGTATTTCATCGATGACATCGCTGATGATGGCATGACGATCGCCACGAGGGACTACGAAAGGATTCTCATCAATGACACGGTTACAATAGCCCGAAATGACGCCTTCCACTTCTCCTCTATCGCTGTTGCCCCGGGTCAGCAATTGCTGCTGTTCCACATTCATATCTGTCACGATACGATGGTGGATTTCCAGCTTCAATTCCTGGTATTGATCGCCTTCACCGAGAACAGCTTTTTCTCGTGTACCAAATATTTTTTTCGGCACATCCTGTCCTGGTTTCTTTCCCAGGCGTTCTAATAAGATTCCCATAATAATTCTCCTTACCTAACTAACATATACATTAAATACATCTGACGTCATTTAAGAAGATTTATTTTTCTCCCAATACATCGTTGAATCACCATAAATAGTATCTGGTATAAATTTACTGATAAAAAAAGCACCTGTATAGCTCTGTTGACTACGAGCTCTCATAATTACCCGTATTGAGCTTCCGTCCTGACCTTGTTCATATTTAAAATCATCAGAATTACTTGAAGGATTCCAAGAGTACAAACTACTTAACAACCCATTTGATGATTCCATATTTTTTATTATAGAGGCCTTTGCAACTTCGAAATCACTAGACACAGCAAGCTGCCGCGCACTATCCCGAGCAAGTGTATTAATGGCGATTACATTGTAACACAGCAATATGATATAAAACGCTCCCATGAGCATAACGATAAAAATCGGAAGGACAATGGCAAATTCCACTAAATCCTGTCCTTTTTGGTTGAGTTTCACGTTTTGCCACCTCCTTTATAAAAAACAGCTTCTCCTATAAAGGAGAAGCTGCCTTTTACAGGTCATTGCCTACCAACCTGCAATTCATATGTAATCCAAACAGCAGCCGGTGAAGCTAACAGCTCTGTATTACAGTAAATTACCTTATTTTGCTGCACTTGCAACACTAGACAATTTAGTGCCAATGGTACTATAAATAGTAGACAAGGATGCTTTAATATCAAAGCCCCACCATACCATAACACCAATCAGAACTACCAGCAGCAAGATAATGGCATATTCTGTAAGACCCTGGCCTTTTTCGCTCATATAGCGATTCCATAAATACTGCGCATACGTAATCATAATTACTGTACCTCCCTTTACTCTAACCATCAATTTTTATTATATAAAGAGCAATACTCTTCATATAGCATCCAAAAAACTTGTCAATCAATTAACTGTTCAAGGAAAATATATATTCTGAACTATGCTTACATTATATCGAACTTTTTTCAAAAAATCCATAGTTTGTACTGATTTAACATGTTTTATACTAATTTGTAAATATTATGCACTAAAGTTCGATGTTGACAAGTTTGCGGATGACCAAAAGTCCAATAAAATCGAGAAAGATGCCGACGCCAATCAGTATACGTCCTAAAGGTTCCGTAAACATAGGCATCATATACGTAGGATTCATGAAATACATGATGGCGGCAAAGCCGAAGGGCAGACATACCAACACATACCCGGACAATCGTCCCTGGGCTGTAAGGGCAGTGATTTCGCGCTTCATGCGCACCCGTTCCATAATCGTATTGGCTACGGTGTCAAGAATCTGTGACAGGTTGCCGCCGACTTGGCGTTGGATGAGCACTGCTGTGACGACGAGATCGAAATCCTTACTCTGAACCCGCCGAGCCATATTATCTAATGCCGTTTCTGCACTGGCACCGAGCTGCATTTCCATGACGGTCTTCGTGAATTCATCGGAAATAGGCGGCGTCATTTCCCGTCCAATGAGGGACATAGTCTGATTGAAGCTGAACCCGGCCCGCAAGGCATTGGCCATCATGACCAAGGCATCACCAAGCTGATTACCGAAGGCTTTGCGGCGCCGCTGAATAGAAAGTTTTACCCAGAATATGGAAAATATAACGGCCGCAATTCCCAAGATAAATCCAAAGAAAAAATCTTGCAAAATGAGACTTGCCAACAAGAACACGATAATGCCGATAAGAAACATCAAGACGAGAAAATCACTGCCGCGAAACGGCAAATCGGCCTGCTGCATGAGCCGTTCCATGCGGATTGCCTGGGGCAGGCTGGCAATGGATTCCCCTATAGGCCGCACCATCCGCACGATAGCCTCCAGCAATTGCCCGGGACTACGCCGCCGCGGTCTGGGGATTGCCGCAGCCCGCTGTGCCAGATACGGCTGCATCTTGGCATTGACATCAACACGACGACCCGATGCGCTAGCCCGCAATAAAAAGATGGCGACGATGATAAAAAAGAAAATACCGAAAACCAGGGAAAAAAGCAGAAACACTGTTCTCATCCCTTTCTATCTTCCAAATAGATTTCTTTAACTATAGATTTTATACTCTTTGCAAAAGCAGAGTCAGGACGGATATCGGCGACGATGCGGCCGTTATTTGCGGCAGTAGACAGAAGCAGATACTCATTGGGAATAATAGCAAAAACAGGGAAACCTAGTTCATGCTCCAATTTTTCCCGCATTTCATCCGTACAAGGTTCCACGCGAGAGAAACAGACGCGCAAACGATCATAACAATCGGGAAAAGCTTTGAAAATTTCCAGGCACTGCTTCATGTGCTGGATTTCAAAACCACCGCTGACCATAGCCATGACACAGACCTTATCCGAAATTTCCGATGCCGCAATAGATACGGGCGTAAATGCCGACGGCACGTCGATGAGCAAATACCGGAAAGCACCGCGGGCCATCTGCACCAGAGCGGTAAAATCCTCCGGCAGGACTTGTTCGGCGTATTCAGGGCGGCGCGTACCACAGAGAACACTGACCTTGTCCGATACGGGAATAAAATAAGAATTCAAAGTCGTCGGCGACAAAAAGCCTATATCGCGGACAGCCTCGACAATCGTACTTTGCGGGCTTAGATTAAAGAACATGGCCATATCACCAAACTGTAAATCCGCGTCGATGATGCCCACGCGGCTGCCGCTTTGTTCGGCCAGCTCTACCGCCATATTGGCGATAAACGTCGTCTTGCCGCTTTTCCCTTTAGGGCTAAAAAATGTAATAACCTTTCCACCTTTATCGGCTTCTTCAAAACCATGCACGCCATTGATCAGTTCTGCCGATGTAAACGGTACGACAAGGAATCCGCCGGCGCCGGCTTTGACTACGGCACGAAACAAGGGCAGAGACCATTTCGCCCCGAGGCATAGCATGCGGGCATCGGGGAATTTTTCCATAAATTCTTCGACAACAGTATAGCTGTCGACTTGATCTACATCTAGCAATATGAGAGTCGGGCGGAAAATACTGCCTTGATTCAATGCATCGCGCACATCACTATATGCCGTCGCTAACTGAAAGCCCACTGTATTCTGAATGACTGTGGCCATCCGCTGCAACAAGTCTGTATTACTTTCTACGAGCATCACGCGATATTCCTGCATGGCCCGAACGCCCCCTTCATTTAATCGTGATTTTGCCATCGTCGTTATTTCTTAAACAAACCGGATAACCACGATGATTTCTGCGGACCTGGCGTCGTCTTGACCGGGCCCACACGGTTTGTATACTTATCTACAAGCTCACGCAGCCCCTTCCCCAACGGCGTCTGAGAGTTCACCCTGTCCAGGACGATAGGAATGCCCGAATGGGTAGATTCGACGGCTGTCTTGAAGTCATTGGGCAAGACATGATAAAACTGTGCATCCATGAGCTTTTCCACATCGCTCACTTCGATATTGGTCTTAGCGTTGCTGCGATTCAAGATAAAGCGAATCTTATTAGACTCATAGCCAATCTTTTTCATGGCATCATAGCCAATTTTCATGTTTTTTATAGTTGGTATGAAATCGACGATAGCCACGGCCGTAACAATCGTACTCATGTCCATGACCTGAAGATTAGCTTCATTAAACGCCGACGTCGTATCTATGATGACATAATCAAAATAATGCCGCAATTCGCTGACGACCTGCCCGACAGCTTTTGCAGATATATTATACGATTCCTCCAGCTTCTGTGGTGCCGGCAGAACGAAAAATTCCGTCCCATCGAACTCATACAGTGTCAGGTAATCCATGACCTGGAATTCTGAAACAGGACGCTTCACAACGGCTTCCTGGGCCTCAAAAATCGTATACTGCGCGTTAAGCTGCAAAAAATTGGCAACATCGCCAAACTGCAGGTCCAAATCGAGCACACAAGCCCGATAGCCCTGCCGTGCCAACTCCGCCGTCATATTGACTGCCAATAATGTTTTTCCCACGGCTGATGCCGTACTAAACACCGTTACGACAATGCCGTTCCTATTTTTTTCTGCCATTGCAGTCACACCTTCATAAAACTCAAGATTTTTAACTATACAAAATCAATCCGTAGCGCTTCCCGCCCACAGCAAGAATCCTTAGCTTAAATTCCAAACACGAAGCCTTCAAGCCTCCCCTGCGAAGGGGAGGGGGACCGCTTGCGGTGGCAGGGTTCTTCCCAGCGTCCCCGACGCGGCTTAAAAAATACCAACGATTTTTCTCTCTGCCACGGCGAAGCCGCTTTGAAGAACCCCTCAGTCTCCGGACTAAAAACATGTCCGGAGACAGCTCCCCTTAGCAAGGGAGCCTTTAAAACCTAAAGCCTATCCTCATTCCATTCCAAATACGAAGCCTT
>Ga0163159_1001429_pt1 | contig 22970 bp, 15 predicted proteins | sample BioMet9_FD_108702 | JGI IMG/M metagenome (GOLD analysis project Ga0163159, IMG submission 108702) | Microbial communities from bioreactor (seeded with sewage sludge) at Lawrence Berkeley National Lab, California, USA - Biofuel... | ecosystem: Engineered > Bioreactor > Anaerobic > Unclassified ... | reverse complement strand
GGTGGAGGAGCTCTCCTACATCCTGGCGCTCGTGATGCGCGAGGCGGCCGGCAACGACGACTGCTGGGTGCACGACGTGCTGGGCGACTGGAAAGAGGTCATCGCGGGCAACATCAAGTGCTCCTGCCAGAAGTAGCCAGCCGCTGCTGAAGGATAACGACGCGCCGCCGCTTTTCGCAAGCGGCGGCGTGAACGCTTCTATATCATATTATTTCCGTCTGCCGATCCTCAGCTGATTACAGCTTCATGACCTTCTGCTGCTCCAGGTTCTCATAGCCTTCGGGGCAGTGGGTGGAGAGGTAGACGGTAGGATTTTGCCGCACAAATTCCCTGACCGTGTCGAGCGTTTTGCGCGCTGCTTCCAGGTCTTCGGCCACCACCGAGAGTTCGCCGGCTTTCAGCGCCTCGTCGCAGTAGGTCACGTCGCCCTGGAACATGTAGAAGAGGCCGCCATCCTCCAGCACCGCGACCGCGTTGCCCTTGGTGTGGCCCGGAGCGGGCAGCATCACGAGATTTTCGGCGATCCTCAGGCTGGCGGGGAAATTCTTGTACGGACCGTCCGTGAATTCGACTCTCACGATGTTGTCGCCGGTCAGCCCCATCGCGTCCGCCTCTGTCGCGGTCACGTAAATTTTGGCGCGCGGGAACATGCGCAGTTCGCCGGCATGGTCCGGGTGCTTGTGCGTGAGGATGACCTTCGAAACGTCCTCCGGCTTGTAGCCGGCGTTCGCCAGCGCCTCAGGGAAGGTGGCGATGCGCTCGCCCATCCAGAGCGGCAGATCGTCTTTGCGCGGTTTGACCGGCGTCTCGCGCGCGAAGCCTGTGTCGATCAGGATCACTTCTTTGCCGGTGTCGATCAGAAAGTTTTGCAGGCTGGACCTGTAAGTCACAGGCTCTATTTGTTCCTTGGCGCGGGAGCCGCCAAACGCAAAACCCTGGGTCATAAAGCCGTCTTTAAAGTATTTGAGAGCGATTATTTTCATTTGAAAAACCTCCCTTGGTTTCAGCCGCGGCGCGGCCGTGCATATTATTCTAGCGTACGCCGCCGTTCGCGGGAGAGCCGCAATGCTGATTTGAGGCCAGCGTTTCGGCCAGGTATCTTCCGGTGACGCTGTCCTGATCGGCCGCCACCTGCTCAGGCGTGCCGGCCGCCACGATGCGGCCGCCTGCCTCGCCGCCGCCCGGCCCCATGTCGAGCACGTAGTCGGAATTGGCGATCACGTCGAGGTCGTGTTCGATGACGACGACGGTGGCGCCCTTGTCCAGCAGCTTCTGGAAGACGCCGATCAGCAGCTTCACGTCGAGCGGATGGAGCCCGATGGTGGGCTCGTCGAAGACAAAGACGGTCCCGTCCTGCGCGCGGCCCATTTCCGAGGCCAGCTTGAGCCGCTGGGCCTCGCCGCCGGAGAGGGCCGGCGTGGCCTCGCCGAGCGTGAGGTAGCCGAGGCCGAGGTCCGCGAGGATCTGGAGCCTGTTTTTGACCTCCTTGACGTCGGCCGTTTTTTCGAGCGCCTGGTCGACCGTGAGCGACATCAGCTCCGGCAGCGAGAGGCCCCGGTCGCCGGCCGCGGCCTTTTTGGGAAGCCTCTTTATTTTTGACGCGGCCCGCGCGTAGCGGGAGCCGCCGCAGTCGGGGCAGACGATGTCCACGTCGGGCAGGAACTGCACGTCGAGCGAGATCTGGCCCGTGCCGTCGCAGGTCGGGCAGCGCAGGGAGCCCGTGTTGTAGGAGAAATCTCCCGCTTTGCAGCCGGCCTTTTTCGCATCCGGCGCGGCCGCATAGGCGCGGCGCAGGTCGTCCAGCACGTTGCTGTAAGTGGCCACGGTCGACCTCACGTTGAGCCCCACCGGCGAGGCGTCGATCAGATTGACCCTTTTGATGCCCTCCGCCGCCAGCGCTTTGACGTGAGGCGGCAGTTTGTCGCCGGCGATGGCCGCGTTCAGCGCCGGGACCAGGCTTTCGAGCACCAGCGTGGTCTTGCCGGAGCCGGAGACGCCGGTCACTGCCACAAGGCGTCCGCGCGGCAGGTCGAGTTCCAGCGCGCGCACCGTGTGCAGAGGTTTTGTCTCAAGATGTATAAAGCCGTTTGAAAACATATTTTTCTCCTCAGCCCGCGTGCGGACCAGCATGCTGTCGCGCCCGGTCAGAAAGCCGCCGATCACGGAGGCGGGCGCTGCGCTCACCTGCGCGACCGGCCCCTGGGCCAGCAGGCGGCCGCCGTCGTGCCCCGCGCCGGGGCCGAGTTCGATCAGCCATTCCGCTTCCCTGAGGATGCGCACGTCGTGGTCCACCAGCACGACGGAATTTCCGCGCGCCACCAGGTCGCGCATGACTGCGAGCAGTCCGTCCACGTTGGCGGGATGAAGTCCGACGGAGGGCTCGTCGAGCACGTAGAGCACGCCGGTCGTGCGGCTGCGCACGGAGCGCGCGAGCTGCACGCGCTGGCGTTCGCCGGTCGAAAGCGTATAGCTGGCGCGGTCGAGCGTCAGGTAGCCGAGCCCCAGGTCCAGCAGCCGCGCCGCCGTGCCTGTGAACTGACTTGCGATGCTCTCGGCCATCGGCCTCATGGCCTCCGGCATCGAGGCCGGCACTGCCTTCACCCATTTCACGAGCGATTCCAGCGTCATGCCGGTGGCCCGGGCCAGGTTCACGCCGCAGAGCAGCGTCGAGGATGCCTGCGCGCCGAGCCTGCTGCCGTGACAGTCGGGACAGGTCTGCACGCTCAGGTACTTGCTGATGCGTTCGAGCCCTTTTTCGGTGGCGGCCTTTTTGAGCGCTTCCTCCACCGCCCTGTGGGCGTTGCGGTAGACGCAGTTGAGCTCGAACAATTTGCCGTTTTTGGAAGGAATCATGACCACTCTGCTGACCTCGGGGCCTTCGTAGACGAGCTTCCTCTCTTCCGCCGAGAGTTCGCGGAAAGGTACGTCCAGGTGCACTCCGAGTTCGCCGGCCACGCGGTACATCCAGGCGATGCCGAACATGTTCCACGATTCCACCGCGCCCTGTTCAAGCGTTTTGGACTCGTCGGGCACCAGTTTGGCGTCGTCAACCTCGCGCACCGTGCCGGTGCCGGAGCAGCGCGGACAGGCGCCGCCGCTGTTGAAGGAGAAAGACTCAGCGCTGGGCGGATCGAAGACGGCGCCGCAGACGGGGCAGACGAGCGAGCGGTCGAGGGCGACGTCCATGGTCGGTTCCAGATAGTGGCCGTTGGGGCAGCGGTGGCTGCCGAGCCGCGAGAACATCAGCCTGAGGCTGTTGAGCAGCTCCGTGGAGGTGCCGAAGGTGCTGCGCACGCCAGGCACGGTCGGCCTCTGACGCAGAGCCAGAGCGGCCGGCACGTTCTCGATGTCGTCCACCTGAGCCGCCGCGGCCTGCGCGATGCGCCGCCGCGTGTAGGCGGAGAGCGCGTCGAGGTAGCGGCGCGAACCCTCCGCGTAGAGCACGCCGAGCGCCAGCGAGGACTTGCCGGAGCCGGACACGCCGGCGATCCCCACAAGCCGTCCGAGCGGCACCGAGAGGTCCAGATTTTTAAGGTTGTGCACGCGTGCGCCGCGTATCTCGATGGCGTCCGGCGGCTGAATGTTTCTGTCTTTCATGGGGCATCTCCTGACATACATATTATTATGTTCAAAACGCCTGTCTATTCTACAACAAAGAGGGAAGGAATAAACTGAGCTGACCACAAGTTTGTATTGACATAGTAATTACCATGCACTACAATGCAAGTGCAAAGGAGCTGATATGATGGCTACGGAGAATGTCACCATCCGCATGGACGCGGAGCTTAAACGCCAGGCTGAAGAGCTGTTCAGCGACCTCGGCCTCAATATGACCACCGCGATCACAGCCTTCGCGCGCCAGGCTGTCCGCGAGCAGCAGCTGCCTTTCAGGCTCTCGCGCATTCCAAACGCGGAGACCAGAGCCGCGATGGCGGAGGCCGAGCGTTTGGCCGCCGATCCGGACGCGCGCTGGTACGAAGGCGCGGAAGCGCTCTTTAAGGCCAAGGGCTGGAAGTGAAGTTCCGCGTAACGACCACGCGGCAGTTTGACCGCGATGTGAACCTGCTCATGAAACGCGGCGCAGATATCGCCAAACTCTACGAGACTGTCGATATGCTGGCGCAAGGAGTGCCATTGCCGCCAAGGTTTCACGACCACGCGCTGCGCGGCGACAGAAAAGGGTTTCGCGATTGTCATATCGCGCCGGACTGGGTGCTTCTCTATCTGAGGCTGGAACAGGAGCTTGTCCTGGTTTTGTCGCGAACCGGCTCGCACCGTGATTTGCTGGATTAACTAACAGCATTAACTGCGCTGCGGCTGCAGTACGAACAAACGCCACCTTGGCCTCGATTAAAGCATTCGAGGCAGACGAATAGAAATAAAACCTCAGTTGTGATCAATATCGGAGCCTGGTTTGCGCCCCAAACAACAGTCAGGCCCGCGCACCGCTCTCACAGGCTTGAAGCGCAGCGGGAAGGTGTTTTTTGCGCAGGCCGAGTCTTTTAACGGATGCGACAAAAAACGCCTTCCCGCCTAGCGCCGCGAGTCATCACAAACAACGTTCACCACTGCATTTGACCTCTATTTTAGCATATGAAATGCAAAAGCAGGACCAGGACCTGACGCCGCCTTGGCCTCGATTAAAGCATTCGAGGCCGACGAAAAGGAGCAAGACCTCGGTCGGGATCCGCATCTCATGTGTGCTGACTCGTGTCAGTAAAAAAAATTCTCCCCGGTTGCAAGGGAGAATTTTTTATCTTACTATACTTATCTTACTTAACTTATATTTCTTATATTCGTTCTGCCGTATTTGCCTGTCTGTTACAGCAGTTCCGCGATCTGGACCGCGTTGAGCGCGGCGCCTTTGCGGAGGTTGTCGGCTGCCAGCCACATGGCCAGCGCGTTGTCGAGGCCTGTGTCCCTGCGGATGCGGCCCACGTAGACGGCGTCCTGGTTGGCTGCTTCGATGGGCATCGGGTAGACGTTGTTTTTGGGGTCGTCGCGCACGATGACGCCTTTGGCTTTCGAGAGGATCTCACGCGCGCGCTGCGGCGTGAGCGGCTTTGAGAACTGGGCCGTAACGCTTTCGCCGTGGGCGCGGTAGACCGGCACTCTGACCGTGATGCCGCTCACGCGGAGCTCCGGCAGGTGCATGATCTTGCGCGATTCGTTGACCATCTTCCACTCTTCCTCGGAGATGCCTTCGTCGTCGAAGGGTCCGATGTGGGGGAGCAGGTTGAAGGCGATCTGGTGCGGGAAGGGTCCTTCGTTGACGTATTCTCTGCCTTCGAGCACAGCTTTGGCGCTGTTCGTGAGCGCGTCGAGCGCTTTCTTGCCGGCGCCGGAGACGGACTGGTAGGTGCTGATGTTGATGTAGACGAGGCCGGCCTCCTTGTGGAGCGGCCAGAGAGGCACCACGGCCTCGATGGTGGCGCAGTTGGGGTTCGCGATGATGCCCTTGCGCGCGAGGCTCACGTCGTTGGGATTAACCTCCGGAACCACGAGCGGGCAGTCCGGATCCATGCGCCAGGCCGAGCTGTTGTCGATTACGATGGCACCGGATTTGGCCGCGATCGGGGCCCACTGTCTGGAGGTCTTGCCGCCGGCCGAGAAGATGGCTATGTCGCAGCCCTCGAAGGATTTCTCGTTAACGGCATGGACTGTTACTTCCTCGCCGCAGAAGGCCACCTTCCTGCCTTCGGAACGCGGGGTGGCGAGGGGCACCAGCTCGGAGACCTGGAACTGTCTCTGTTCGAGCGTTTTGAGCATTTCGCGGCCGACCAGGCCGGTGGCTCCCAATACTGCTACTCTTTTGCCTGACATTAGAATGCGACCTCCTCTATAAAGTGTTTGTGCAGGGCGCGCACGGCGTCCTCCACGTTGGCGGAGCCCACTACGACCGTAATGGCCAGCGCCGTGGATGCGATCATTTCAATATTGATGCCTGCTTCCGCCAGGATGCTGAACATCCGCGGGGGCACGTCGGGGTGGTTCGCGATGCCGGCGCCCACTACGGAAACGCGCGCTATCTCCGTGTCGAAGGAGACGCCCTGGGCGTCTATCTCGCGGCAGAGCTCGCGGCATACCTGAATGGCGATCTCGAGGCTGGTTTTTTTGACGAGGAAGCCGATGTCGTTGACGCCTCCGCGCATGTTGTTCTGCACGATCATCTCGGCGCCCACTCCCTTGTCGGAGAGCCTCTTGAACAGTCTGGCCGCCACTCCCGGAATGTCGGGCACGCCCAGCAGTATGACTTTCGCCGCCTTAAGGTCGTGCACCACCGCTTTTACTATAAGTCCTTCCGTCACGGGATCGCTTTTCACCCATGTTCCCTCCTCTTCCACAAAACTCGAACCGACATAGAGAGGCACTTTGTAGCGCGCCGCCATTTCCACGCTTCTGGCCTGCAGCACGCCCGCTCCCTGAACGGTCATTTCCATGCATTCGTCGAAACCGATCTGTTTTATTTTTTTGGCGTTCTTGACTACGCGCGGGTCCGCGCTCATAACGCCGGTGACGTCCTTGAGCAGCTGGCAGGAGTCGGCCTTGAGAGCCGCGGCCAGAGCCACGGCCGAGAGGTCCGAACCTCCGCGTCCCAGCGTGATGATGTCGCCTTCGTCTGTGATAGCCTGAAAGCCGGTGATGACAGCGATAGTTCCCTCGTTGAGCACCTTGAGCACCGCGTCCGGTTTGATCTCGTAGATGCGGCCCTCCATCGGGAAGCCCTTGGCCTTGATGCCGGCCTGGCTGGCCGTGAAGGACTGGGCCGGCAGTCCGAACTGCTGGAGCGCCAGGGCCATCAGAGCCACGCTCTGCTGCTCGCCTGTGGCCAGCAGCTGGTCCATTTCGCGGCCGTTGCTGGTGGAGGCCACGTCGTTCGCGAGAGCGATGAGGTCGTCCGTCATGTTGCCCATGGCTGAGACCACAAGCGCCACGCGGTTGCCCTGGTCGCGGATCTTCTTGACGATGCCGGCCACGTGTCTCATGCGCTCCGGCGTCGCTACCGAGGTGCCGCCGAACTTGAGGACCGTAAGAGGAAGTTTCGCCCAATCTTTTTCCATACTATTCACCCGCTTCGACCTTGCCCAGCTCCGTCTCAAGCGACGGATCTACTGCCAGCTCCGCGCCGCCGGCCGCGCCGTCGAGCACGAAGAACTGCGAGCGTACGCCCGCTTCCGTGAAGGTTTTGCACATCGTCTCGGCCACGCGCTGCGTGGGACCGTTGACAAGCGCGATGATGGTAGGGCCGGAGCCGGAGATCGCCACGCTGATGCACTCGGGCAGCTCCTGCACGCGCTTGAAGATCTCGTCGGCGCCGCTGAAGAGCTTGCTTCTGTACTGCTGGTGGAGCCGGTCGTCCATGCCCCATTTGAGATAATCCCATTTGCCGGTGGCCCAGGCGGCCGTGAGCAGCGCCGCATGGCCCAGGTTGAAGACCGCGTCCTCGAAGGGGACCTGCTTCGGCAGCGCCTTGCGGGCCTCGTCGGTGCGCACGCGCTCGTCCGGTACGGCGGCCACGCAGAGGACCTCGGGCGGCAGCGCGTGCAGACGCACGTAGCGCAGATCCGTCCCGTCCCAGCAGCTCACCACCATGCCGCCCAGAAAGCAGGGCGCCACGTTGTCGGGGTGGCCTTCGATGGTCGTCATCGTGCGCAGCAGCTCGGCCTCGTCGGCCTCAGCGCCGGTAAAGTGCTGCGCTATCAGCACGCCGGCCACCACGGCCGAGGAAGAGCTTCCCAGCCCGCGGCAGAGCGGAATGATGTTATGGCACCACATCGAGAAGCCGTGCGGCTTGTCCACGCCCCAGCGTTTGCAGGCAGCCTCGTAGGCGTTGACCACGAGGTTGGCCTTGGGGTCGGACAGCTCGCGGGCTCCTTCGCCGTGAGCCTCGATCTTGTATTCGCCGGAAGGCAGCAGCTCCGTTACCTTAAATATATTGTAGAGCGAGACCGCCATTCCTATCGTGTCGAAACCGGAGCCAAGGTTTGCGCTCGTCGCCGGGACACGAAGCGAGATGAGAGATTTCAACCCTTCATCACCTCCAAAAGTTCACCGATTGTGTCGCCTATCTCCACCGGACGGCCGACCTGCGACATGGCCGTATCCGGGTCCTTGAGGCCGTTGCCCGTGAGGATCATCACAGCAGTGACGCCCTGCGGCAGACGGCCGAGATTTTTGAGTTTAACGAGTCCCGCCAGAGGTGCGCAGGAGGCCGGTTCCGCGAAGACGCCGGCCTTGGCGGCCAGCAGCCGCTGAGCGGCCAGGATCTCCTCGTCCGTCACGGAGTTGAACTCGCCGCCGGACTGGGCCACCGCCTCTTTGGCCAGATGCGCGCTGACCGGATTGCCGATGCGGATGGCGGTCGCCACCGTCTCGGGGTTCGGGCAGGGCTGGTTCGTGACCAGCGGCGCCGCGCCGGCTGCCTGGAAGCCCATCATGCGCGGCAGCGCGGAGATCTTGCCTATCTCTTTGTACTGCTTGTAACCGGCCCAGTAGGCGCTGATGTTGCCGGCGTTGCCGACCGGGATCGCGTGCAGGTCCGGGGCTTTGCCCAGCACCTCGCAGATCTCCCAGGCGCCGCTTCTCTGTCCCCAGAGCCGGTAGGGGTTCACGGAATTGACGATCGCGAAGCCCTTCTTGTCGGCCGCCTCGCGCGCGAGCTCCAGGGCCTTGTCGAAATTGCCCTTCACGGCGATCACGTGAGCGCCGTACATCAAAGCCTGTGCCAGCTTGCCGAGCGCCACGTGTCCGGCCGGAAGCAGCACGTAACAGGGCTTTCCGCAGGCGGCCGCATAGGCCGCGGCGGAAGCGGAAGTATTTCCCGTGGAGGCGCAGACGAACGCTTTGGCGCCCGCTTCGAGCGCCTTGGCCACCGCCATCACCATGCCCCTGTCCTTGAACGAACCGGACGGATTGCAGCCCTCCAGCTTTGCCCAAAGCTCGATCCCCAGCATCTCGCTGAGGGCTCTCAGATGCACGAGCGGCGTGTTGCCCTCGCCCAAAGTTATGCGCGGCGTCTTCTCCGTGACCGGCAGAAGCTCCGCGTACCTGTTGATAACACCGTAAACCGCCATCTTTGCTGCCTCCTTCTTGTAAATAAAAAAGCCGCCTCTGACATTGACAGAGGCGGCTTTATATCCGCTGTTCCACTCCGCTTTAGTCGGCGCCAAAAGACGCGAACCCTCGCCGCGCTGTACAGGGCGCACCCTGACGCCTTATCCGCAAAGGTTTCGGCGTCCGCTCCGGGGTGGTCTTCGGGAACTTGCGCGGCGTTCTTTCAGCTTCGGCTTGCGCCGGGAGCGCCTCTCTGTGTTGCTTTCCGTTCCTTACTATCCCCATCATCGCGTTGTCCATATTTCGATGATTGGCTGAATTTATACAACGCTGGGCGCCAATTGTCAAGCCCTCTGACGCATATTCGCAAACTTCGGAAACTGCCGCAGTTTGATATTTTTACCTCTTTCTGCTACAATGCGTTGCGCAACAAATAACGAGTCCAATAATTCTTAGGTGGTGGCGTCGCATGGCAAAGGCTACATCAGAAGAAAAGGTCGTCATGACCCGCGAGGGCTACGACAAGTTAAAGGCGGAACTGGTATCGCTCCGCAGCGACGGAAGGTCCGAAGTCGCGGCCAAGCTCGAAGAGGCGCGCGGATTCGGAGACTTGAGCGAGAACGCCGAATATCATGCGGCCAAGGAAGAGCAGGAAAAGATCGAGAACCGCATCATGCTGCTCGAGTACCAGCTCAGCAAGGCCCAGATCGTCGAGAACGACGAAATAGACACCAGCAGCGCGAGTCTCGGCACCACGGTCACGCTCAAGGACACGGACCTCAAAAAGACCTTCGTCTACAAGCTCGTAGGCACCGAAGAGGCGGACATCAAGGAAAACCGCATCTCCGCAGCCAGCCCCGTCGGTATGGCGGTAATGGGCAAAAAAGCCGGCGAAGAAGTCATCGTCCGCACGCCCAGAGGCATCCGTCACATCAAGGTCATGAAGATCCAGCTAAAGTAAACCGGACAGCAAAAGCAAGACGAACTCTCCGACCTGACGGCCGGGGAGTTTTTTTATCTTGTGCCGGAAATTTGTATCATTCGCATATTCTGCAAAAACTCAAGCGGCCATTATTTTACACAGAAGCGGAGAAGGCGAAAGGCGTCGGCCGGTTGGTCGGGAAAAGCCAGTGCGGCAAACCGGTTGGTCTGGAAAGGCGGGGAACAAGTGCGGTGAGGAGGGGCGCGCGGGGCTTCTTGCTGTCATTGCGACGGCCAGCGAACCAAATCAAAGCTTTGCTGATTTGAGTGAGTCGGCTGGTAGTTCCATCAGGAGCGTAACCCGCGGCAATCTTGCTCTTGGGGTTGTCCTTTTCTTCACCCAGCCTCACCGCACAAAAAATCAGGGGCCGGTTTGGCCCCTGATTTTTGTTCTGCTTGTTCTCTGTTTCCTTTTCTGTTTCCGGTTCCTACTCCGTTACCTCGGCTGCCGCTTCCGCTTCGTCCTTCTGCGTCTTTGGGCCGGTGAACCAGTTGAGGCCGAGTTCTACGCCGATGGGGCTTTCGTAGTTCTCGCCGTTCTCGTAGACCAGCGCCCCGTGGAGCATGAAGTTGTCGTTGTTCCAGTAGTTGATTCCCAGCTTGTACTGGCCCCAGGTGCCGCCGAAGTCTGCCTTGAACGGGTCGCCCGATATCAGCAGGTCGGTTTCGCCGTCAAATTCTCTGATGATCGAGGCTTTGACGTAGAAGTCAAGCGTTTTGCCGGCGGAGGTTAGGACTTTCCTGCCGAGCGCGAAGCCGAGCCTGCCTCTGACGGAGTTGGTGCTGTCTATTTCCACGTCGGAGTTGTTGATGGTGTAGCTGGCGCTGCCGATCCTGGCAAGCCCGAGTTCCGCCTGCGGTTCCACATACCAGCTGTTCCTGAGGTCGAACCGTTTGCCGGCCAGGGCGCTGATGCCGAAACCATCCTGGTTGTAGCTGGCTTCGTAGGCTCCGCCTTCCGTGGGTCTGGCGGTGACGTCGGTGCGGTAACGGTTGTATTTGGCGATGCCTGCCAGATAGAGTCCGCTGTTGAAGCGGTAGATGCCGTAGACGCCGGCGTGGAAGCTGTTGTCGCTGGCGTCGCCGTTGTCCATGTCGAGGTCGCCTTCGCCGTAGCCCATCATGGCGCCGAGGCGGAAGGTTCCGCTGTCGCTTTCATGGACGACTTTATCCATGCCGCCCGTAAGACCGTAGTACTTGTTTTCCGCGTAGTTGTCGCCGGTGGCTGTTCCTTCTATCGGAGTCGTTACGTGGTCCGTATATTTGAATTTGCTGTAGACCGCGTAGCCCCAGACGTGGGTCCTGTCGCCGCTGGTTATCCAGTCCTGGTCGCCGAGCTGGCTGTAGAGGGCTCCTTCTTCGAGATGCCCGATAGTCGGGGCCATCAGGGAGTCAAAGACTGCCGTGGCCGTGGAGCTGACCTGCTGAGTGTTGAGCAGGTACCAGCCAAGGCCGCTCGTGTCGCTTGCGGCGGCGAGGCTGGAGACGCCTGTCACGCTGGCGAGTGCCGCGCCGCTCAGATCTTCGCTCGCGAGCACGAATTTCCAGGCTCCGTATTCGTAGCAGCCGCCGTTGTTGACAAGCGTGAAGCTGGAGTTCTTGTCGTTTCTTACGATCACGAGGTCGTCGGCCATTCTGGCGCGGTAGGGGCCGGTCTTCTTGGGCGAGATTATTTCGATCTTGCCAAAGAGGTTGTCTGAATTGTCGGCTACGATCTGGTCGCCCTTGCCGCTTTCGATGTCGGCGTGCATGAGGAATTTGCCATCCGTGCCAGACAGGGTTTTAACTATGACCTTACGATACAGGTCCTTATTGTCGCCGTCGTTGCCGTAGAAGTTGACCGTGCCGCCGTTGACGGCGAGTTCGCTGTTGGTGCTGGAGTCGCCGGTGACGTTCCAGACGGATTTGGCGTCAAGCGAGAGCCCAACCGTGGCGCCGCCGGTCGCGTTGACCGCGCCGGTGAGGTCGGAGGAGGTCATGTTGATCGCCTGTTTGCTGCCGTTTTCAGCGACCACGTCGCCGATGATGTCTGCACTTCTGGCATCCGTTGTAATGATTCCCGCCTTTGAGTAGATGCTGACGGCCTTGCCTGTTTCGCTTACGGCTTTGATCACGCCTGTGACCTTGACGTCTAAGTTTGTCTTTTCGTCCGGTGCGTAGATGCCGTAGGCGTCATTGCTCGCGCTGACAGTGATGTCCCTGACCGTACCGCTCACGTCGGTGGAACTGTTGGCGTAGAGACCATAGCCGCTGCCTGCGGAACTTACATTGATTTTCTCGATGGGGCTGAGTTTGGCGCTCGATTTATCGCCGCTCACGAGGACGCCGTAGGCTGTTTTGCCCGCCGTTTTGGCCGTGACAGTAAGGCTGGCGATGGGACTGTTCGCGTCCCCGCTCAGCGAGCCGCCGTCTGTGGCCGCAAGGCCGTAGGCGTCGCCGCCGGTCGCGCTCACGGTTATGTTGTTGACCTTGCCATATTCCAGCGTGCCTTTGTCGGACTCAAGGCCGTAAGCGTCGCCGTTCGTGGACGTGATTTTGTAATTGCTGCCGCCGGCCGCGTTCACTGTGACGCCGGCTCCAAGCGACGTCGTGTTGTACATGCCTTTGGCCTTCTGCGACGTGATGTCGTAGGAGATCTGGCCGCTGGTGGCGACTGTCACCTTGCCGGTGCCGCTGTTGCCGATGGCCGCCGCGTCGCCGCTCACCGAGCTGGCCGTGAGTTCCACGTCGCCGGTGTTGTTGATCGTTATGTCGCCGCTGCCGGTGTTGTTAATGGCGTAGGCTTTAGCGCCGTCGCCGGTTGTGGAGGCCTTGACGATCGCCTTATTGCCGCCGACCGTCACGCTGCCGCCGTTCGCCGCAATGCCGCTGACTTCGCCTGTGCCGGTCACGTCGATGCTGGCGCCGCCGTTGAGGTTCACGTTAGAGTTGTCTGCCGCGTAGACACCGTTGTCGCCGCTTGCCGCAATACTCACGTCTGTCAGACCGCCCACCGTGATCTGGTGCGCCGCGCCGCTGGCTGTGATGCCGGCGCCGCCGGTCGCGCCCTTGACCGTGAGGTCCTTCGCTATGTTAATAGAAGAAACTTTATCGGAGCTGACGTCGATACCGTAGGCGCTGCCGTTCTTACTTGTGATGGACACAGGACCTGCCGCGTTGAGATTCACAACTCCGCTGTCGGCGGCGATGATGCCGGCTGCGGAACCGGATGCGCTCGTCACGTCGATGCTGGTAACATCGCCGCTCACTGTGCTGTTGTTGGCGTAAATGCCACGAGCCATCCAGGAAAAGTCGCCGGATACTGTCATAGCCTGCATGCCGGTGAACGTCACGTCGGAACTGTTCAGTGCCTGGATCCCTGCTGCCTCATGTCCTTTGCCGAACACGGTCAGGTCGCCGCTCATAGCAAGTTTCACATCGCTGCTGCTGGCTAAAATTCCTTTAGATGTTCCACCACTATCGGCACCATATACATTCATGCTCGTCAGGTCGCCGCTTACTGTGCTGTTGAAAGCGTTGATGCCATTAACAACGCCGGTTTGGCTGCCATCGCCGGAGACCGTCATCGCCTTCATGCCGGTGAACGTAACGTCGGAACTCGTTCCCGCGCTAATGCCGTAGGCGTTGTCGTTCTTACTTTCGACCGACAGGTCGCCGCTCATCGCAAGCTTCACATCACTGCTGTTGACTGCGCTGATTCCTTTGGCATGTCCGGAAGCCGTGACCTTCATGCTCGTCAGATCACCGCTCACAGTGCTGTTGTCATAAGCGTAGATGCCATAAGCGTCGCCGCTGTCGCCTGAAACCGTCATCGCCTTCATGCCTTTGAACGTTACATCGGAACTCGTTTCCGCGTCGATGCCGTAGGCGGTGCCGTTCTTGCTTTCGACAGACAGATCGCCGCTCATCTCAAGCTTGACGTCGCTGCTGCTGACTGCGCTGATTCCTTCGGCAAGTCCGGAAGCCGTGACCTTCATGCTCGTCAGGTCGCCGCTCACTGTGCTCTTGTCGACTGCGCTGACGCCGTAGGCGCTGTCGTTCTTACTTGTGACGGACACAGAACCTGCCGCGTTGAGATTCACAACGCCGCTGTCGGAGGCGTGAATACCTTGGGCACTTTCGGCGGCAGTGACAGTCATGGCAGCCAAGTCGCCGCTCACCGTGCTGCCATAGGATTGGATGCCGTAAGCGCCGCCGGAGCCGCTGGAGACCGACATGGCTTTCACGCCAGTGAACTTCACGTCTGAATTTGTCGAGGCGATGATGCCCTCTGCCACGCCACTCCTGCCTTCAACAGTCAGATCGCCGTTCAGCGCCAGCTTAACGTCGCCGCTCTGCCATGCGTGGATGCCTCGACCAACGTACTCAGACGAATTTGCGCTCACCGTCAGGCTCTGCGCGTCGCCGCTCACGCTGCTGTTTTGAGCGAAAATTCCATCGCCTCCGCCGTTGTCAGCCGACACAGTCAGCGCCTGCGCTCCTGTGAACCTCACGTCTGAATTTACCGCGTATACTCCATTGGCATCGTCGCCCGCGCTCTTGACGGCCATATCGCCGTTCATTGCCAGCTTCACGCTGCCGCCGTTGGCATTGACGCCATAGGCTGCCATATCGCCGCTCACTGACATGGCGCCGACTGTCAGATCCGCCGAAGAGTTGCCAGCCACGTCGATACCGGATCCATAACCGGCCGAGTCCACCGTCAGTTTGTCGATGGACGCGCCCGTTATGCTGGAACCATCATGCGCGTAGACGCCGTAGGCATACTTTTTAGCCGTGTTCTCCTTGACGCTCACATTCTTGATGCTGTTCGCGCCGTCGCCGCTGACCTTGCCGCCGTTCGTGGCCGCGAGGCCGTAAGCGTTGCCGCTCGTGGCGGAGACGGCCACGTTGTTGACCTTGCCGTAGGCGAGAGTTGTATTATCGCTGGCCGCGATTCCGTAAGCGTCGCCGCTCGTGGACGTGACTTTGTAGCTGCTGCCCTTGGCCGCGCTGACCGTGACGCCAGTGCCCAGCGAAGTGGTGTTGTACATGCCTTTGGCGCTCTGCGCCGTGATGTCGTAGGAGATCTGGCCGGCCGTTTTGATGGATACGGTGCCGTCGCCTGTGTTGCTGACCGCCGCCGCGTCGCCGCTGGCCGCGCTGACGATCAGTTCCATGCCGCCCGCGCCTGTGTCGATGGAGACGGCGCCGCTGCCGGTGTTGCTGATAGCGGCGGCTGCGCCGTGTGCTGACCTTGCTGTGAGCTGCACGCTGACTGCGTCGATAGAGACGGACCCGCTTTTGCTGTTGTTGTTGCTGATTGCGTAGGCCGCGCTGCTGCCGGTCGTTTCGGCTTTGACGAGTGTCTGGTCGCCTGAGATAACGAGGCTGCCTCCTTGGTTGTATATGCCTAGGTCGTTCTTTGCGTCTATGGAGACACCGGCCAGATTCACCGTGCCGCCGTGATTGAAGACGCCCTTGCGGCTGCTCTTAATGACGAGGTCTGCGTCGCTGCTCACAATGCCACCGTCTGCGGCGTAGACGCCGTGGGCGCCGCTATTGATGTTCAATGTGCCGCTGCCTTTGCCAATCAGTACCTTGCCGGAATGATTGACGGCAATACCGCTGTCGTCAGCATTGATCGTGTCATAGCCGGAGGCTGGGCTGATGCTTACGATTGATTGTCCATCGCCGTTCACGCTGACGCCGCTACCCTTCGCGTCGATGGAGACACCCGCCAGGTTCACTGCGCCGCCGCTGTTGTAGACGCCGTACTGAACGCCGGTGGCTTTTAAAGCGCCGCCGACGTTGACGCTGTGCCCGGCGCCGGTGATGTAGATGCCCGCGCCGCCGTTCGCATCCGCGCCTGAGACTGTGAGGCCGTTCGTTATATCAATAGAGGAGGCTTTGTCGGAAGCGATGTTGACGCCGTAGGCCGAACCGGCGGATTTGACCGTCAGCTGGTCGATGGATACGCCTGCCGCTTTGGAATCGCCGCTCGCGTAGACGCCATAGGCCGTTTTGCCAGCCGTGTTCTCCGTGACGCTCAGGTTACTGATGCTGTTCGCGCCGTCGCCGCTCAGCGTGCCGCCGTTTGTGGCAGCCAGGCCGTAGGCGTCGCCGCCGGTGGCGGTGACGGCCACGTTGTTGACCTTGCCGTAATTAAGCGCCGCGCCGTTGGCCGCTTCGATTCCGTAAGCGTCGCCGCTAGTGGCCGTGGCCGCGTAGTTGACACCCTTGGCCGCTGTCACCGTGATGCCATCGCCGAAAGCCGGCGAGGATGTGTTATAAAGCCCCCTGGCGCTTTGCGCCGTGATGTCGAACGTCACCTGGCCGCCCGCGTCGATGCTGACAGTACCGCTATTTCTGTTGTTGATAAGCGACGAAGCATTTCTAGAGGACGCGTTGGATTTGGCCGCCAGCAGCACGTCGCCGCTGGTTTTGACCGACACGGAACCGCGGCTGTTGGTAATAGCGGCAACAGCAGCCTCTTCGGACGTTGCAGCTCTGATAAGCGCATGGTCGCCGGAGATAACCATCGTGCCCATGTTCTCTATGCCATTGCCCTGCTTCGCGTCGATGGAGACGCCGGCCAGATTCACAGTGCCGTCGCTGTTTGCAACGCCGGCTGCGCCGCTGGTGATAACGAGGTCCGCGTCGCTGCTCACAGTAGCGCCGCTTCCAACGCCGACGCCGACCTTTCCGCTGTTGATGGTCAGCTCGCCGCTGCCGCGGCCTATCATCACGTTGCCCGACTCACCAACAAAGATGCCGTAGTTGTCGTCCGCGCTGATCGTGTGGCAGTCGGTGGATGGCCTGATCCTTGTGACGGCCTGCTTGCTAGTCTCAATACCGAAGGACTTAGCGTCGATGGAGACACCAGCCAGATTCACAGTGCCATCGTTTCTAATGCCGTAATTGTCGCTCTTGATGACGAGGTCTGCATCGCTGCTCACCGTGCCGCCGCCGTTGACCCAAATGCCGTCACTGCCGCTGTTGATGGTCAGCTCGCCGCAGCCGCGGCCTATCTGCACGTCGCCGGATTGACTAACGTTGATGCCGTAGCGATCCGCGCTGACCGTATTGTAGCCGGCGGACGGCCTGATCCTCGTGACGGACTGCTCGCCCAGCGTAATAATACCGTCTTGCTTTGAGTCGATGGAGACGCCGGCCAGATTAACAGTGCCGCCATAGTTGTAGACGCCATCGCCGCCGCTGTTGATGACGAGGTCCGCGTCGCTGCTCACCGTGCCGTTTTCGACACTGACGCCGGCATTATCACTGCCGCCGCTGTTGATGGTCAGCTCGCCGCAGCCGCGGCCTATCTGCACATCGCCGGACAGTCCAGCGTAGATGCCGTTGCGGTCCGCGCTGATGGCGAGCGCATCCGGGCCGCCGGACATTTTGTCGATGGAGACGGCCCCGCCGTTGTCGGCATAGATGCCGTCGCCGCCGGCGTCCGAGCTGAGCGTGTTGCCGTCGGAGCTGACGAGGATCTGAATGTCGCCGCTCCTGGTCGTGTCAACCGTGCCTGTGATCGGCGTGGTGACTGTCGTCACGGCTCCCGCCTGCAGGGCGAAGAAGGCCAGCAGGGTGGCCGCCGTGAGGAAAGCGAGGATGTATCCGGAACTCTGTTTTCTATTCATAATGATGGTGTCTGGTGTCTCCTTTGATCCGATCAATGCCGCATCAGCGGCGGAAAGTCCGTGTTGTTGCAGGTGGTTTGCAGGCCGTAAGCCGCGGAAGGTGCGCCGCTGCCGCAGCCCTGCAGTATTCGCATCGCGCCCGGCGGTGCAGAGAGCCGTCTTCGCCGCCGAGGACGTAAGCACGGAGAGGGACGTATCGGCGAACATACCGCGTGCCCCCTGGCGCAGACTGGTTTGGCAGATTTATGATCGAAGTGTGAAGATGAAGAAAAGCGATGCAGCAAAAGACCTTCCCCCTCAGAAGTCATAGCTGCGCAGTTCCAAAGCTGCGTAAAAATACGTATATAGTACCACGGAAACAAGGATTTTTCACATTTGCGCTTATTGATAAATGTAAATAATTTGTTAAAAATAATAACAATAATATTAAAGGAGTCAGCGTTAAAAACAGCTAACAGACGAAATTAAACGGGCTATTGAAGAAAATTTTCCCAGATTGTCCCATTCCTGACTTTTTTGCCAGTGGCTCTTGACTTGGAGTCCGCTCCAGGTGCTAGACTTCGCTTATCTACATCGGGAGGTATAAATAGATGTCCGCTTACTTTGGAAAAGAGATGCCCAAACTCGGTTTCGGGCTTATGAGACTGCCGAAATTAAACGGCGACGAAAAGAAGATCGACGTCGAGCAGGTCAAACAGATGGTCGACCTCTTTCTCAGCGCCGGCATGCGCTACTTCGACACTGCCTACGTCTACGACGAAGGCCGCTCCGAGGAGGCGATCAAAGCCGCGCTTGTGGACCGTTATCCGCGTGAGAGCTTCAAGCTCGCAACCAAGCTCTGCGCCTGGCTCCAGTGCAAGGACGAGGCCACGGCCAAGCAGCAGTTCTACACGAGCCTCAAACGCACCGGCGCCGGCTATTTCGACTTTTACCTGCTGCACGCGCTTCAGACTTCTAACTATAAGAAGTATGACGAATACCACATCTGGGATTTCGCGAAGGAGCTCAAGGCTAAGGGGCTTGTGAAGCACTGGGGCTTCTCCTTCCACGCCACGCCGGAGCTGCTGGACGAAATACTTGCGCAGCACCCGGACGTTGATTTCGTGCAGCTGCAGCTAAACTACGCGGATTGGGAGAACCCGTCGGTCACCTCGCGCGCGAACTACGAGGTGGCCAAGAAGCACGGTAAGTCCATTGTGGTGATGGAGCCGGTCAAAGGCGGCATCCTCGCCAACCCGCCAGCAAGCGTGAAACAGATCTTCAGACAGGCGGCGCCCGACGCCTCCGAGGCCTCCTGGGCCGTGCGCTTCGCGGCCTCGCTGGACGGAGTCATCACGGTGCTGAGCGGCATGTCGGACACGGCGCAGATGCGCGACAACATCTCCTATATGAAGGATTTCAAGCCTCTCACGGAAGCGGAGCAGCAGGTCATAGCCAAAGCCCAGGCGGAGCTTGCCAAAATAGAGAGCATCCCCTGCACGGCCTGCCATTACTGTACGGGCGGCTGCCCCAAACACATCCCTATCCCGGAGATCTTTGCGGCCCGCAACCTGCTCTATATCTACGACGATCCGGACAGAGCAAAGCAGAGCTACAGCTTTGCGACCGCCGGCGGCGCCAAAGCAAACGACTGCATCGCCTGCGGCCAGTGCGAACGCGCCTGCCCGCAGCAGCTGGACGTGATCGCGCGGCTCAGGGAGTGCGCGAAGACGCTTGAGTAAGGATGTTCTGAGTCTGTTTTGGAACTGTCAAACAAAGCCGGCGCGGCTGCGCCGGCTTTGATATTAATGGCCGTAAACCTATTTTGCCGTTTGCCCCGCGTTGGCTTTTAAATAAGCGGGGTTTACTCCCATGATGAGATAATTTCCGACCAGCTTGTAAACGTACATGTACCTGGGACTGCGCTGCGGCAGCTCCGGTATGGCGTCCTCGTAGGTGACGCCGGCGACGCCGCAGGTCTGGGCCACGGGCGACCAGCGCATGGCGGAGCCGAAACCTTCCGTGAGCTTGTTTTCGAGGTCATATCTGCGCCTTACGATCGCTTCCAGCGCCTTCATGTCGTCGTTGGACGCGATGAACCGCAGGCCCGCGTATTGGGCCGGGGCGCCGAATTCTTTCAGGAATTCGTTTTTATACGTCGAGGTCACCGTGTAGTAATAGTCCACGGTCCTGACGTCGTCCTGGAACAGGCCGAAGGCCAGGGCGCAGAGCAGCACTGCCGCGGCGGTCCTGACGCGCGGTCCCGAGCACAGGATGTAAACGGACAGCACGGCTATGTAGAGCGGAAAGGACGTACGGAAGGAGATTTTGATGCCGACCGGCAAGGTCTGGGCGTAGACGGAGAGGACCACAGCCAGCAGCGTCAGGTAGAGTCTCGCGAGTTCCGGCCTGCGGCGCCAGCCGGCGAACAGAGAAATTCCCAGTCCCGCTCCTGCCGCAAACTGAGTGAGTCTGCGCGAGAACAGGATCGCGGCATGGTCGCGCAGATAGCCGCCCATTTTGCAGGCGTTGCGCAGCGCGTCCGACAAGCTCTTTACAGGCTGCGGGTCGCGCCAGGGCGCGATCTCGACCGGGTGCCCGGTAAAGATGTACACGGAGGCCTCGGCCGCGACAAAACCGATCGTATAGCCGACGCACCACCAGACGAACAGCTTCAGCAGATATTTCCAGTCGCGGTCGCGGATCTGGTCGAGGAACAGCAGCGGCAGCAGGTCGTAAAAGTTGTTGAAGCCGCCGTGGAACAGCACGCCGCCGGCCACGAAGAACCATGGCAGCGGCAGTTTGTCGCGCGCGAGGGCCAGTCCCGCCAGGCAGAGCACCGTCGGCAGCGTCGTGGTGGGCCAGCCGAAGATCGAAAAGTACGGGTGGATCTGGAGCAGCGCCAGCCCGAACAGGGCCGAGTAAGCGCGGTCCTCCGTGAAGTTCCGGCAGCAACAGTAGCCGAACAGCCACAGGCAGGCCAGATGCAGCAGGATCGATAAATGGGCCGGCACCAGCCTCAGCAGCGGGAACAGCAGGCAGACGAGCCAGCGGCCTTCCGTGCGGAACTTGTAGCTGAAATAATCGTCGAAGTTGTAGACTGCGTCGAAGCGCCACACGTCGATCTTCATGATCGTGAGCAGCTCTCTCCCGAGCAGCAGCAGCAAAAACGCGGCCGCCAGGGCCGCAACGCAGGGCCAGAGCAGAGGGCGTCCCTCGCCGCCGCGGAATTCATTCTTTAACTTAACAGTCAGTTCAGACATCTGTAAACGCGCTTCCTTCAGCCAGCCAGATTACGAGCATCCAAAACAAAAATAATCGTCAATGCTAGCACACAAAGGCTGAGGCCGCAAACAGAGATTCAGCGAAAAAATGATAAAAGCAGTTGCAATGTCAAAGGCTGTGCCGTCCGGCGTTTGCGGAGACTTGGCGTGTCATGGTGAAAATTAATTTTCATCCGCATGTAACTTGCAGGAAATATAATATTTTGTTAAATACAGTGCTTGCAGATATTAATTGCGAAATCGAGCGAATGCACTCAGCGCAAAGATTTACGACTCATACAACAGCCTGAGTATTCCCCAAAATTTCAAGGTCTGAAGCGTAGTGCGGAGGTGTTTTTTGCGCAGACCGAGTCATTTAACGGATGCGGCAAAAAACGCCTCCGCGCTACGCGCCGCGAGGTCTCGCACGCGCCAGGCAGCCAGGTCTTTGACCTTGATTTTCTGCGTAAAGAGAGACATATATCCAATGCTATCTCATATATATATATTGGACAGATAATTTGCGGTCTGCGGCGTTATTTACAAAAGCAGCAAATTCAGCCGTTATTTCCAGTCAGCAGTCTCACCTGTACGGCGCCGCTGCCGTCCCGCGGCGACTGCGGGCGTTCGGGTGCGAAGCGGAAGAACAGCCAGGCAAGCAGGCCGACGACGGCCAGCACCGCAATGGTTTTGAAGAGAAACGGAAGCATAGCCGCTATCAGATGAAAGATAGCGGCTATGATCTGCGCAGCCGCCATGATCAAGGTCAGCAGCAGCGAGAGGATTACCGACAGCAGTACGTCGAAGAAGATCCTCACGGCCGCGCGCTCCTCAGCGGGCCAGGAAGTAGCCCAGCGCCAGGAAGATAAGCGCGATTACCAGAATGATCTTGAACAGGATGCCCAGCACCCAGCCCAGCGGTTTGAACACAAAGCCGATCAGTTTGAGGACCACGGCTATGATAAACAGAAAAATGATGAATCCTGTGGAAAAAAGAAACAGCACCGGCACCACCCCCGCGCTTTTTCCCGCATTATATCACCTGCCGTCCCGGCGCGGACCTCCTTCTTCGACAGAGCGGTGCGCCGCGGCGCAGAATTGTCTGTCTGAGATATTTATGCTTAAGCCGGCATATTTCTCAAATTAGTCGGCTTGTTATAAAAATTAAGCAAATATAAGTCCAAAATTTTATGCTTAACTCTTGACAATCTCTGCACAGAGGATTAATATTTCGCGCAAACAGGAGAAATATCCGAAAGGACGTGCATATTTATGGCAAAGGTGGAAGAAATATTCGGATCGATGGTGTTCAACGACGCCACCATGAAGCAGCGTCTGCCGAAGCATACGTACAACGCGCTCAAGGCCTCTATCCGCGAGGGCACCACAGTTCAGCGCGAGGTGGCTGACGTTGTCGCCAACGCCATGAAGGACTGGGCGGTGGAGAAGGGCGCCACTCATTACACGCACTGGTTCCAGCCCATGACCGGCATCACGGCCGAGAAGCACGACAGTTTCATTTCGCCTTTGGACAACGGCAAGGTTATTATGGAATTTTCAGGGAGAGAACTCATAAAGGGTGAACCGGACGCTTCGTCCTTCCCGTCCGGCGGGCTGCGCGCCACTTTCGAAGCGCGCGGCTACACGGCCTGGGACCCAGCTTCCTACGCCTTTATAAAAGAGAATACGCTCTGCATCCCGACCGTCTTCTGTTCCTACGGCGGCGAGGTGCTCGACAAGAAAACGCCGCTGCTGCGTTCCATCGAAGTGCTCAACGTGCAGGCGCTGCGCATCCTGAGGCTCTTTGGCAACACGAGCGCCAGACGCGTTTACACGACCGTGGGACCTGAGCAGGAGTACTTCCTGATCGACCGCGAGCTCTATAAAAAACGCAAGGATCTGCGCTACACGGGCCGCACGCTCTTTGGCGCCAGGCCGCCCAAGGGACAGGAGCTCGACGACCACTATTTCGGCGCGCTCCATCCGCGCGTGGCCGAGTACATGGCGGACCTCGACGAGGAGCTCTGGAAACTCGGCATCCTCGCCAAAACGGAACATAACGAAG
>Ga0163159_1001423_pt1 | contig 23039 bp, 18 predicted proteins | sample BioMet9_FD_108702 | JGI IMG/M metagenome (GOLD analysis project Ga0163159, IMG submission 108702) | Microbial communities from bioreactor (seeded with sewage sludge) at Lawrence Berkeley National Lab, California, USA - Biofuel... | ecosystem: Engineered > Bioreactor > Anaerobic > Unclassified ... | reverse complement strand
GTTTCGCCCGCTGCGCTATCATCGTTTACTAAGCTCGCAGGATCTACTGCATAGCTGCCCGCATTCTTTACGCCGGTTACATCGCCATAAGTAAGATGGGCATTAGTGGTCGGTTTTACCTTGGCCGTAGCCTTATTCATGGTCACGGCGCCGGTATTAGTCGTAACGCTGTAATTCTTCAAGTTCGGAACATTAACCGTTACTGTATAGGTACCGCCCACATTGTTCGTGTGCGTAGCATCTTTATAGGCGCTGTTGGTGTAGGTAATACCGCTGAGCACTGTCGCTGCAGTATCGTCGTTCACCAGTTTGTTCGTGGCATCGATGTCATAGCCATATGTTAGGTTGCTTTCCGCCTGACCGTAGGTCATGGTCACGTCTTGCGCCGTGATTTTCAATGGCGCCTGAGTCAGAGTAATTGTTCCAGGCGTAGCGTTATCTGCCGCAAATATATAATTCGTAGAGCTTAAACCTGTATCAGCACTGATGGTCACATTATAAGTGCCAACATTTTGAGTCTTGCTGGTTCCATTCAAAGCTCCGTTCACATAATTGACCGTACCTGATTCACCGGCAGAACTGTCACCATTCAAGAGCCCCGTAATTGCATAACTGACCGCATTAGTTACACCGGTAACATCGCCGTAAGTCAGGCTGACATTCGTAGTTGGCTTCACTTGCGCAGTAGCCTTACCAATAGTTACGCTGCCAGGTGTAGCACTATTTACGGTAAAAGTATAGTTGGTAGAACTCAGAGTACCTGCATCAGTCAAGTCAACGCTATAAGGCGTTGTCGAAGCATCAGCTGTCTTGGCGCCATCCCAAGCTGTAGTATTATAAGTTGGTGCACCTGACACATTTTTGATACTGGTATCACCGTTCACTAGGTTTGTAGTGTCATAAGTATAGAGCTTGCTGGCAAGATTATCGCCATAGGTAGCCGTCACATTAGCAGCCGGAGTAATGGTCAGGTCAGCTTTCTTCACTGTCACCGTGCCGGTGCCATGTCCTATCGTATCAGTACTAAATGCGTAGTTGTCAAAAATCAAGTTGCCGTTATAGGTATAAGTATAATCTCCAGCATCAGAGGTATGACGGCTAGTACTGTTAAAAGCTGCGGCAGTATTATAAGAAGTGCTACCTGTATGATTTGCTGTATCTATGGTCTCATCATTGACATAACCGGTCCAACTATCGGTAATGGTCGGAGCTACATTAGCACCATAGGTATAATCTGTCTGTGCCGCAGTCGTTAAAGTCAGGGGAGCTTTTTTTATGGTCAGTGTATTAGTATTGACCAAGTCATAACCCAGTTGGTCAGAATAGATAGCACTATATGTTCCCGCATTAGTACCATAGCTGGCATACATATGAGTGGTATCCACCGTGTCAGGATCAAAGACCGCTTGAGAGATATCCATATTTTGTTGCTGGCCATTATAAGTCGTAGTCTGGTCTGCTAATCCCGTTACCGATACCACACTCCGGAAGAAACCGCTCAGAAGAGGAGTAGTATTACCCTCGTAAATGCGCCAAGTCGTACCTGCATTACCAGTAGTAGCCACAACTTTACTACCATCTGAATCCTTCCAGCTATCATATGTTGCAGACTTTTTCATCTCTGCCAAGGTTACGCCTTTGACCGTATCTGTATCAGCCAAGTTGCCAATGGATTGGTTTGCCTTGCTATAACCTGTAGCAGGTGTAAAGCTCACATCTTTAGCCCACAGGGCGTTCGTAACATTTGCAGAAGCGGCGCCAACTATGCCACCCATATTGCCATTTTTACCGCTCACTGCACCTATGTTGTAGACATTATTGATAGTAATATTATTACCCATGGTCGCATCACCCACTATGCCACCTACATAGGCACTACCACTCACTGAGCCTGTGTTGTAGGCATTTTCGACCTTGGTTTCAGAATTAGAAAGCCTTCCCGTTATACCACCAACATAATTAAAGCCACTAACGGGACTTGTATTATAAACATTAACCAAAGAACTTCCGTTATCTGTTTCTCCTACCACTCCTCCCACATAATTTTGGCCAGTCATGCTGCCACCTATCATACCTACATTTTGAATAGTGCTGTCCACACCAGTTATACGGCCAAAAAGTCCCACATAGTTAGTTGTAGGCCGATTGATTGTCAAGCCATAAATTGTGTGATTAAGTCCATCAAATGCACCTTGGAAATCATTATTCATAGAATCGCCTACTGGGACAAATCCCTGGCCATTATTCCAGGTGCTAGTTGCACTAGCATCAATGTCATTGGCAAGAAAATAGTTGTGCTTTCTAGAATCGCTACTGTTTCCCATAGCTTGGAGTTGAACGACATTCTTGACCCACTGTCCCTCGCTGAGAGTAGCACCACCTGTTACTGTCAAGGTCGGATAATATGTTCGCTTGGCAGCCTTGGCATAATCAGGCACGCTGACGCTGGCTCCGTTCACCTCGGGCCACATGGTACCCGTAGGCGTATAGCCCGCTTTAGCCGTACCTGCCGCATTTAAGTTCACTGTAGTTTTAGCATTACCGGCTGCCGTATCTACCCGATCTGTATCCAGCACGATATTCTTGGCCGTAATGTTCAAAGTTGGCGTGATATTCTTACCGTAGTCAGTAATAGCGCCGGAGGATGCACCTGCCGCCGACAGGGTAATGCTGTTGGTGCCCTCCAGCCGCATATCCTTGTTGATGGTAAAACCATTGTCGTTCTGCAAGACCAGGTTGCCACTCTTAGTCGTATCCGTTGCGTTCTTCGCCGCATAGCTGCCCCAGGACGAAGTATCATTCGCTGTCGGAGTAAAATTGTTCACAGTCAGATTATGGCCGTACACCGCTACGCCCATGTTGGCATCCCTGGTTAAGGTGCTCATATCCAGTGTCAAATCAGCAGATGTCTGATAAATATTCGTCAACGGCTTCTCTGCCGTGCCGTACTGCACTGCCGTATGGGCAATCTGGTCATCCAAAAGCGTTGACTTAAAAGCCTGCAGCATGGGGGTAGTGGCTACTAAAGTATCACTGCCATCTGTAGCGTAAGTACGCCAGGCAGTAGCATCAAAACCATAAGCTGTCAAATCCATAGTTTTAAGCTCAACCAGCGTTTTACCTGTGCCTACGACGTTGGTAGTCAAACCATTAATTTCTTCCCCCGCCGCATTGGTAGTAGCAAACCAGGCGTTGGTTACCGTACCGCCAGCAGTCGCATTCGCTTTCCAGACCACACCGCTGCATTTTGCAAACGTGCCTGATGAATAACCATTTTGCACCGTCCCCGTATTGTAGGCATTAACGATAGTTCCATCACTCTGACCCGCCACGCCGCCTACCTGGTCCGATGTCCAACTTCCATTATTCACCGTTCCTGTGTTGTACACATTCTTAATAGTGCCATTGACATCGTTATACCCCACCACGCCGCCGACATTTGATGCTGATGCTGAAGAAACGCCGGATGTGGCAGTCACATCTCCTGTATTGTAGGAATTGGTGATAGTGCCAGTGTTAGCGCCCACTACGCCACCTATTGAGTTACCACCAGAATTAGGAGGTTCACTTACAGCTCCCGTATTATAAACATTGGCAATGGTTCCGCTGTTCGTGCCCGCCACGCCGCCAATGTAGCTCACGCCGGTCACCATTCCCGTGTTGTACACATTTGTAATAGCACCTGGAGCATAGTTCGTGCCCACCACTCCGCCTACAACAGTTTGGCCGGTAATGTTACCACCTACCAGCCCTACATTTTGGATAGTACCTTTAGAATAGCCAAACAAGCCTACCCCATTAGTAGAAGACCGGTTAATGGTCAAACCGCTGATAGTATGGTTGGCTCCGTCGAAGGAACCGGTAAAGAAATAGTTAGTTGACTCATCCGTATAAGCCCCCACCGGACTGAAGCCGCTCCAAGAGTCCCAATATTTGGTCTCGCTGGCGTCAATATTCCCTGAGAGCATATAGTTGCCATTCAGCTTAGCATCCATATTTTGCAGGTCGTAGACATTGTCCACCAGCATAGACTCTTTGACAGCATTGTCAGTAGTACCGTCCAGCTTTTTGCCCGTATAACCGCTGCCTGTCACCATGGCGTTTTTATAGTCGTGGACTGTCTTATACGCAGCCGTACCGTTAATGGTAAAGCTGCGGGTAGTAGTCTCTGTTACTGCATGGCCGGCCGTAATAATACCTGCGGCTTTCACAGTCACGTTGTCTCCGGTCAAACGCGTCGTGCCATCGCTGGTAATCTTGGCCGTGTTGCTCAGTGTCACATTATTGCCTTCAATAACAACACTGCTAGCCTGCAAGGTACCCAGGTTTGTGATGTTGCCAGTAACCTTGCTGGCATCAGTCAACGTGGTCAGGGGGCTACCGCCGCCTGCAAAGGCAGCCGTTCCTACTTGGTCCAAAGGCCTGGTAGAAGCAACCAAGCTACCGTTAGAGATTGTTACCTTGGCATCCGCGCCAAACAGAATACCGTTGGGATTAACCAGATACACATTACCGCCGGCACCATTAATCGCGCCATAAATACTGGAAGCACCGGTATCGTGAATCAGGTTTAAGTAATTAGTGTTCGTATCATTATATTTCTTAAAATTAACAGTCTCGGCCTTGGCCACATTAAAACTGGCCCAGTCCAAAGATGTATTGGCATTATTACCGGTAATATTCATCACATTAGTCGTAGCTGTATCAATAGTTGCCTTGGCTGAATTGGTCGTTTGATAATTTCCCTGACTAGGCAATGCCCACACCGTAGGTGCTACAGCTACTAATCCCAGTACCAGCGCTAAAGTGATTTTTTTGGTTAAAATATTTTGCTTGGATGTAATCATTATATATCCTCCTCGCACAAATTACCTGCTAGTCTTTGATTACGGCTAAACCGAAATCTATGATAACTACCATACTCTACCTGCTAAAAACCACATCCGTTGTTTAGCATTGCTATCCACCCCGACATTGTCGTCTATGCCAATACGGCGGGCATAATCAAAACGGAAGAAGTAATTGTTAGGCTGGGCATAAGTCAGGCCCAGACCCCAACCTTTTAAGGTTTCATTAGTGGAACTGCCGTCCTTGGTCAGTTCCACATGACCGCCGTCCAAATAGGCGCTGAGTATCAAACCTTTGATTGGTGTATGGTAGCGTACTTCGGCACTGACCAAGACCCCCTGGTCGCCGCTGCCTTCGCCTTGAGGATAAGCACGTACCCCGTTGGCACCACCTAAATACAACTGCTCACTGCTGTCCAGATTACGGCTGGCCAATTGACTTTGGAACTTAAGCATCACATCCCAAGGACCACCCAATCCTTGCAGGTGACTGCCGTCTAAAACCGCCTTACTCCAACGTCCTTCCGTATGGCTGTACCGATTCAGATAGTTGGCATGTTCGCTATCTGCTCCCAACATGCCGGTATATCCGGTCAGACTATAGGTCGTAACAGAATTTAAGCTCCGACTGATGCCTGCAAGTCCTACATGAATAGCGTGGGAATGCTTGCGGGAATCCATACCCGTATATTTTTCCAAGTCATTAGTTATTTTTTTATAATCATAGCCGAAAGTAATCTTCAAACTGCTAGCAGTGTTACGCCATAATGGAGTACTACCGTATAAACTGTATGTATCCGCATGTCCCGTAGCATCAAGTCCGCTAAAATCGCCGCCTAACTCATAATCCATCCGGCTGAAGCCGACACCCAGTGTAGTGGCACTATGGCCGGTGGGTGCTTCATAGCTAACTGTGTAGTTGTGCAAATCGTGATTACTGATTAACAGACCTGCGTTCAAATGGCTGCCGTGTTTATCCAAGTTGTACAAGTCTTCGGTTAAGCCATAGCGATAACGTCCGGCAGCTTTGGTGCCGTAGTTTTCAGCGTATAGGATGGTGCTGGCACGTTTGCCGTCCAATACCCGCACAGTCATGTCGCTGGTTCCAGCCTTTTCACCGGCGCTTAAGATACCTATAGCAGTCACGCCACCTAAATCGTTAATGGTATATAAGGCCGTTTCTACCTGTCTGGTGGTCAAAACCTGCCCCGACTTCAAGCGGGCAGTGAGCATCTGGATAGTGCTGTCAGACAGTCTGCTCTTGTTGTCAATTTTTACAGTTCCCAGTTGTCCAGACACTACCGCCAATTTAAACCTACCGTCAGTAACCGTTTGGGCAGGCACATAGGCCGTAGCGGCAGGATAACCGTGCCTACGGCAGTAGGTTGTCACTTGGTCTGCGGCTTGGCCCATCTGATCAAGATTAACAGTCTGACCAACGTAAGGGGCAGTAATTTTATCCAAATCCGCTACCTTCAGTGGCAGACTGGTCTCTACGCTGAGACTGTTCACTTTAAATGTAGTTTGGCCTTGGGTTGGGCTTGCTGCCTGCTGGTTTTCTACAGTGACAGTTTTTTTTGCTCCAGCCAGGTCTTTGACCTTAGCCGTATCCTGGGCAATGGTGGGGGCAGCATAAACAGCTGCATTCAGGCCGAAAGCTAACAGCCCTGTTAGTAATACTGCGAATTCCACTTTTCGTGGTACATGGCTCATGGTGATTTCCTCCAGTCAGGGGTATTGACGCGGTTCCTGTAGGCTTTGCGAATGGTGACGATACTGCCTATATTCCGGGGGTTGCGTCTTTTTCTATATTTGTTATTTTAATTATACATCATAAAAAAAGGAATACAACTTTTACAAAAAATATATAAAATAAAAGCTAAATAAAGGACTCGATTGTTATCTATCATCAAAACAATCTGCAATCTTATAGATAACAAATAAAGAAATGATGCTAAAAGAAATATCAGTCGCCCTGCCGTTTAAAACTTTGGAGCTATATGAGGACGATTAGCAATAACCGCCTCAATCAATTCATTTAGTGGCTTGGTACACGGAATCAGATTCTGTGTCAACCAAATACTCTTATCTCTAATATAAAAAAAGTGCAACTGCCAGCATACTCATGCGCGTTTGCAGTCACACTCTTAATAATGGTAAATAGTTCTGTAATTTAATTTAAAATAGATTGCCAAGCAAAGTGTGTAAATTAAATTAAACGGATCCCTGATATTTTTGTACCATAGCGCCGATTCGTTCGTCAATAATCAGCCGGTTCATCACCATGACCCAGTTACGAATCGAGTGACCTTGCCATTTCTGGTACAGTTCCTTAATCCGCAGATAGAACACCTTGAAAACAGCGGTTTCGTCGCTGAAAAAGTCCTCTATCCAGTGTTTATGCGGACAGTCGGTGTTTGTTTTTAAAAAGCGTCCCACTCGGCAAAGCGTTCATTCATGCGGGTCTTCTTGATTTTTTCCGGTGCCCCATTACTTTTGGCAAAGGGCATGCGGCCGCTGGCTGCTACGCGCTTGTAAAACAGGGTAATCGCTTCATCTTCACTCAGTCCCAAGCGGTCGAATATGGGCTTCACCTGTTGCCGCAGTTGCTCATCTATTTTGATTTCCATTTGTTCCTCCTTCATCTGACTCATGGCGCAAAACCGCATCTGCATTGATATCGGTCAATGTCGCCATGTGCTGGAATGCATAAAACATGGACCGCAGCAATACGACGCCCAACACGGCACCGGTACCTTCGCCCAAAGCCAATCGGGCATGGATAGGCACGTCGTATTCATCGATGCCGGCCAATCGCAGCGCCACGGACATGCCCGGTTCACGGGATAGGTGTGACGGCAGGGCAAACGCTGTCGTCGGCGCATAGAGTTGTGCAGCGCAAGCCAGCGCCACGGCCGTAATAAAACCGTCGATGTAAAAAGGAAGCCGCAAGCAGGCACATTCCCGCATAGCGGCACACAGCGCCGCCAAATCGAAGCCGCCGACATAGCGGATGGCATCAGCCGCTGTCTGGATGGCCGGTCCATGCTGCCGCAGGGCCTGACGGATCACGGCTTCTTTATGCTGCCACAGGCGTACATTCCCCTTGGCCGAGCCATAGCCGACGAGGAATGTCGAAGCTTTTGGTGCAATGGCCGTCAACACTGCCGCCGATGTCGTCGTATTGCCAATACCCATTTCCCCGAACGAAACCAGATTATAGCCTTCCTGCCTGGCCTGACGCACCATATTGCGGCCGGCCTGGCTGGCCCGGTCAAACTCGGTCTCGGTCATGGCTGGTTCCACCAAAAAATCCCGACTCCCACGAGCTGCCTTATAATCGATACCTACTGCGTCGGCACTATCGATACCTACGTCCACCACTTTATACGGTATATGATTACATTGACAAAAACTGCTGATGGCCGCAGTACCCCGAACCATGTTGCGGGCCTGCATGTAGGTAATCTCTGCAAGCTGCTGCACGACGCCAGAACGGACGATGCCATTGTCGGCGGCAAACACGAGGTGCAATGGCTGCAGCTCCGGTTCGAATCGTCCCCAGGCTAACAGTACTTGTCTGAGCTGTTTTTCCAATAGTCCCAAGCTGCCCGGCGGCTTAGCCAGATCATCGATACGGGCCTTTACTTCCTCGGCAAATGTCATGATTTTTTCCCCAAGACAATCTGATAGCGAGACCGCAACGCTGCCGTCGTTTCATCGGCCGCTGCCAACGTGACATGGTGGGGTACGGCCGAACCATCTGCTTCATTGATATGAACGAAGGAAAGGAATCCCTCTGCCGCCAGTTTTCGGTCAGGGAAGGTATCCATTTCGACGTACACGCCGACACTGCTCGTACCAGCGTGGACAATCGTGCTCTTCAGATCAATCATCGTCCCTTTATGGACAGACCGCAAGAAGCGGAACCCATCCAGTCCCAAACAAACGATGTGATTCGTCTGCAAGAAATCCTGCACGGCCAAAAAACCGCATTCCACAATATATAAAGACGCTTTACCGGCAAACAGCGTATCATGATGGTTCAAATCATCGCCTAATACCATGCGGGCTGACGATACATGCCTATCCTGACCGGTCCGTTTTTCCATGATGTATTCCCCCTATATCAAAACAAACTGTATCTTTCTTATATCATTGTAACGATTCCAGCGAATTATGGCAATACAATTGCAAAACCACGGTGTTTGTGGCACAATATAGTGATGAGGTGAACAAAGTGACCACAATCAAAGATATCGCCCGCGTAGCCGCCGTTTCCATCGCAACGGTTTCCATTGTCCTCAACGGCAAGGGGAACGAACGCAAAATATCGCAGGAAACGCAGACCCGGATCAAACAAATAGCACAAGACTTGAATTATGTCCCCAATCAGTCAGCCAAAAAATTACGCTCCCTGCCGGGAGACAGCTATGCCATTGCCTTTTACTGGGCAACAGATTTCCGTATCAATTATCTGGCCCGCATCACGCTGGGCATCCAAGATGAAATGATGCGCCATCAACGGCCTGTACATCTGACTGTAGTCCCTTACAAAGTCGACCAACTCCAAGACCAGATGGACCGTATGCAGAATTCGTTTTTTAATGGCATCATCATCGCCAATATGTCCGATAAAGATTTGGACTACCTGCGCCAGATTTCCCCGTCATTTCCCGTAGTATTATTCAATCGGGAACTACCCGGTTACAGCAGCGTGACCATGGATAATTACGCTATTGGCAAACAAGTAGCCCGCCATTTCATCGCCAAGCAGTTGTATGATGCCAGCGTCCTGACGCATGACACGACATTTCCCATCATGCGCATGTGGATGCAGGGATTCCTGGATACATATGCCCAGGCGGGATACCCCATACCATCCGAAAACATCACTTTATGCGGCACGTCTTCCGCCAGTGCCATCGACGTATGCCACCGCCTCCACAAGGAAGGCAAACTGCCCAAAGCCATGTTCTGCGAATCAGATGTACTGGCCCGCGGTGTCTTGTATGCCTGCCATGAAATGGGCATATCCATTCCGGAAGAGCTGGAAGTATTTACTATCGGTATCAACATGCCCGAACTCAACGATTATACTATTCCTTCGTTGTCACGCATCGACATTCCCATGGATAAAATCGGCGCCCAATGCCTGAGCCTGCTCATAGAACTGATAGAGACACAATCAGCACAGCAAAAAGTCCTATATGCCGACGGTCAAAAAATCATCGGCCAATCTTCACCGGCCATATAGTATAATTTCATACTATAAATTACAAAGAAATCGACAGCCTCCTAAAAGTGCTGTCGATTTTTGTATTTATATGATTTTATCTTCTTTCAGTTTTGCCACCTGATCGGCATCCAATCCCAGTACATCTTGCAATACCTGTTCCGTATCCTGTCCCAGCAGCGGCGCCACCGTCTTGATTTGCACGGGCGTATCGGAAAATTTCAGAGGGGATCCCGTTACGGTGACATCACCTGCCACGGGATGATGCTGCTGCACCATCATTTCCCTATCTACTGCGATGTGGGGATCACGGCAGACCTGACCGATATCATTGATGGGTGACACGGGTATCCCTGCATCTTCACAGGCAGCCACTACATCAGCTACAGTCTTAGTCCGTGACCACACTTCGATAATCTGCTTCACTTCATCATGATGTTCCACGCGGTCGCGTACACGGCCATATCGTTCGTCCTCTGCCAGCTCAGGCCTGCCGATAAGGGCACAGAGAATTTTCCACAGCTTGTTGCTGCTGGCACTGATGACGCAGTCCCCATCACTGCAGGCAAAGGAATCAAACGGATATAATGTCGATGACCGGTTGCCGCAGCGCTGGGGAATCGTCCCCTTGCTCAAGTAAAACATGCTGGCTGTAGCCATGGCAGAAACGGACGCATCGACGAGAGCGACATCCACTTTTTGGCCTTTACCGGTACGGCTGCGGGCTTCTAAAGCACCCATGATGCCAATGGTCATCCACAAGCCTGCCAGTACATCACCCATAGCGATGCCACACCGCGTCGGGCCGGAATCGGGCCATCCTGTCGTATACATCATGCCACTCATAGCTTCGGCGATAATATCGTACCCGGCCCGGTCTTTATAGCGGCCATAATGGCCAAAGCCGGAAACACAGGCATAAATGATGCGGGGATTCACATCCTTGAGCACGTCATACCCCAGGCCCAATTTATCCATCGTATCAGCGCGATAATTCTCTACGACGACATCTGCTTTTTTTACCATTTCCAAAAAGAGGCGTTTCCCTTCGGGAACTTTCAGATTCAGCGTAATTCCCTTTTTATTGCGGTTATGCGTAATATAATACATGCTGGCCCCGTTCTGGAACGGCCCCATCTGCCGCGTATCGTCGCCGACTCCAGGCCGTTCTATCTTAATGATATCAGCCCCCATATCTGCCAATATCATCGTCCCCAAAGGACCCGCCATGATCCTAGTCAAATCCAATACCCGTATGCCGCTCAAAGCACCTTCTGTATCCATCTGCAAATCACATCCTATTTCAACGATTTTGAAAAAACGCTCCTGTCCCAGTCAAGGAACAGGAGCGCCTGCATCAATTCAACGATAACACTTATAAACCAAAGCGGGCAAAAATCGTATCGACGTGGCGGAGCATCTTGTTGACGTCGAAGCAACTTTCGATATCGGCATTGGTCATGTATTTAGCAATATCTTCATCCTTCTTCAGGTTTTCCAGGAAATCTTCCCCTTCGAGCCAGCGTTTCATAGCGTTGCGCTGTACCCAGCGATAGGCCTGTTCACGAACTGCACCTTTTTCGACGAGCGTATTGAGCAGGATGGGGCTGTAAATCAGGCCGCCGGTCAGGTTCAGATCTTTCATCATCTTTTCAGGATAGACGAACAAGCGGTCAATGACGCGGGTAAATGTCTGCAGCATGTAATCGAGAGCGATGGTGCTGTCCGGCAGGATGACCCGTTCTACGGACGAATGGGAGATATCCCGTTCGTGCCAGAGAGCTACGTCTTCGAGAGCTGCCTGGGCGTTGCCGCGGATGACGCGGGCCAGGCCGCACATGCGTTCACACGTAATGGGATTCCGTTTGTGAGGCATGATGGAGGAGCCTTTCTGTTTCGGGCTGAAATATTCTTCCGCTTCACGAACTTCCGTCCGCTGCAGATGGCGGATTTCCGTTGCAAATTTATCGATGGAGCTGGCAATGACGGCCAATGTCGAAACGAATTCGGCATGACGGTCACGCTGCAGCGTCTGTGTGGAAATAGGGGCCGGCGCAATGCCTAATTTTTCGCAGACATATTGTTCGACAAACGGGTCGATATCGGCATAGGTACCGACAGCACCGGAAATCTTACCGACAGCAATCGCTTCTTTAGCCCGTTTCATCCGTTCGATATTGCGTTCCGTTTCAGCCAGCCATACGACGAGTTTCAGGCCAAATGTCGTCGCTTCGGCATGGATGCCGTGTGTACGACCAATCATAGGCGTATGTTTGAATTCCACAGCCCGGCGGCGCAATACATTGCGAAATGCTTCCAGATCTTTGATGAGGATATCGGAAGCCTGTTTGAGCATATAGCCCAAAGCCGTGTCCTTCACATCTGTAGACGTGAGGCCCAAATGGATATATTTGCCGGATTCACCGACATTTTCAGATAACGTGGATACAAAAGCGGCGATATCATGGTGCGTTTCCGCTTCGATTTCATGAATACGATCGACAGAAAATTTTGCCTTTTCCCGGATATCCCGGACGGCGTCCTTCGGGACCAGGCCCAATTCGCTCTGGGCTTCGCTGGCTAGGATTTCAACTTGTTTCATCGTATCCCATTCATTAAACTCCGTCCAGATCTTACCCATTTCTTCTTTTGTATACCGTTCTATCACAATGATCTCTCCTTTGATTGAAAAAATATAAATTACAGCTATGATTATACACCATCGCAACCGTTGCGAATAGCCGAAATTTAATTATTTTCCTTCCCGGGCCACGATTTCCTGACCTACTACGACACCAGCCACCGAAGCCTGTACCAGACCGCGGGTAATGCCGGCTCCATCGCCGATGGCAAAGAAATTCGGGATTTTCGTTTCCAGCTGATGAGTCAGTTCAAGGCGACTCGAGTAAAATTTGACTTCCACGCCGTACAGCAAGGTATGGCGCGAATTTGCCCCCGGTGCCACTTGATCCAGGGCTTCGAACATTTCCTTGATATCCTGCAAATGACGATACGGCAGGACGAGGGACAGATCCCCTGGCGTAGCGTCCGGCATGGTAGGCCGTACCAGGCCGCGGCGGATCCGTTCCGGCGTAGAGCGGCGGCCGTCGAGGAGGTCCCCCAAGCGCTGTACGATGACACCGCCACCGAGTAAATTAGCCAATTGGGCAACATATTTACCATACTTAATGGGTTCTTTGAATGGTTCTGTGAAACATTTCGAGACGAGAATAGCAAAATTCGTATTTTCGCTGCGTTTGTGAGCGTAGCTATGGCCGTTGACCGTGAGCAGGCCGTCATTGTTTTCCGTTACGACAAAGCCGTACGGATTCATGCAGAACGTACGCACCCGATCGTCAAAAGAACGGCTGAAATAGACGAGTTTGGATTCATAGACCACTTCCGTGATATGTTCCATCACTTCTGCCGGCATTTCTACACGCACGCCGATATCGACAGCGTTGGATGTAAAATGCATGCCCAGCTTGCCCGCTTCTTCTACGAACCATTCCGAACCTTCCCGGCCGGGAGCGCAGACCAGATATTTGCAGGAGTAGAATTGTTCCTGTACGATGACACCCTTGACTGCACCCTCTTCAACGACAATATGTTCAACTGCTGTATCTGCCATGAAATCGATTTTATCATCCAGATAGTCCCGCATATTCGTCAAAATTTCTGCATTGACATCGGTACCCAAATGACGGATACGGGCCGGTACGAACCGCAAATCTGCCGCTGCCGCCTTACGTCGGAGCTGACGGATACGGTCGAGATTTTCATCGCCATATACCTTGCGGTCGGCACCGCCAAAACGACCATATACACCATCGACATAATTAATGCGTTCGAGCAGGTCTCCTTTGGACATATAATCATCCAAATTGCCGCCGAATTCCGTCGTCAACGTCAGTTTACCATCACTAAAAGCACCGGCGCCGCCCCAACCACTGACTACATTGCGCATGCGGTCCCTGGGCGCAGCATCTTTACTGCGGCTCAAAGCGATGCGGTCGCGGATATCTTTTCCTTTTTCCAGCATGAGGATTTTCATGCCCTTATCTGCGAGCTCTAAGGCAGTAAATATACCGGCAGGACCTGCCCCAACAATGATGACGTCGTAGGATTTGAAAGCTTTCATACGTCTGCACTCCCTCCACCAATTCCATAAAAATAACCCAAGCGGGATTTCCGTCTGGGTTGATGACATGGGTTATAAAAATTATCCTAACTCAGAATATCATGAAAGCACCTGTCATGTCAAATAGTTTATAGTAAAACCTGGAAAACCAGGCTTCACCATAGATTTAAGATTTCGGTTCCGGCAAGAACAGCGTGCTGACCGCCATAGCCCCGGCAAACCCGATGACCAAGAACATGACTGCCATGATGCCATATGTATCGGCGTAATTGCCTAAGAATGGCAGGACTACGCCACCGATACTGAACGAAAGGCCCAGCGTCACACCGGAAGCAAAACCGATACTTTTAGCCAGATAGCTCTGCCCCAGGACGACAAAAGAAGAATACGTACCATGCATGGTCAAGCTGAGCGGCAGCAGGAGAATAAACAAAATCCAAATGTTGTGCAGCAATACGGCGGCCAACAAAAGCGGCACCATACAAATGCTGCCATAGCGCAAAATGGATACGAAGCCCATGCGATCGGCCAGCAAACCGCCGATCATAGTCGTGCCAATGCCGACCAGATTGAACACGGACAACGTCATACTCCCTACGGCATTGGAGACGCCCATGACATGGATGCAAAACAGAGGCAGGAAGCTTCCCAGCGCACTTGCCACGATAGAGCGAAACGTAATGACCAAGGTCAGCCGCCCAAAACCGTTCCAATCATTGACGGCGGCAACATGGGGACGATGTTCGGCCACTTCGGCCGCATCCCGTTCTTCCGCCATGTGGACTGCCGTCGCTTTGATTTTCGGTACGATATGAATCAATATGACGCTCATGACGATGCCGATGATGCCGAACAGTACCAATCCCGGCATACCGAATAATTCAATGGCCGCTACGGCAAGAATAGGTCCCACACCGAAACCGCCGTTGCCGCCGATAGAAAAAATACTCATGCCGGAACCGCGCTGCTTGCCCGATATGGAATTGACCAGACGAGCCGCTTCCGGATGAAAAATGGCCGCACCGATGCCACTGATAGTAACAGCTGCAAAAATGAACCAATAATTATCGACTAACCCCGTAATAGCAAAGGGGATACTGGTCATGATGATACCAATGGGCATGAACCATTTAAAAGATGTCTTATCGGCCAGATAGCCGAAGCCAGGCTGTATGAAAGAAGATAAAAAACACGACGCGAACATGATGCCGGCTATGTCCGTATAATTCATGCCATAAAAGGTAACAAAAAACGGCAGGATAGCTGGTAATGCGCCCGTACCTATATCGTTGCAGAGATGCGCCGTCGCCAGGATATATAAATATTTTTTTTGCAAATTCGCTCACCTCTCTGCCTGCAGCTATTTTTTCATATCCTTACGGTCCCGATAATACCTGTGGACTACATACAAAATGGACGCTAGGACGACCCAAATCAAGAAACGGCCGCCATATTTACTGAATTTCAACAAATCATGGCCCAGCCACACTTCAATCACGACGGCTGGTATTTTACCGATTAGAGTCGCCAACGTGTGGTCCCGAAAACTGATGCCACTCAATGCCGCAATAGCGGTAAACAGCACGTTAGGCGTATAGGGAATCGCCCGGGCAACGAGCATGGCCCGCACCGAACTATAAGACTCCAATTTGGCTGCCATACCTTTTTTAGCAATAAGCTTATGTGCTTTGTCTCGCAATACTGTCCGCATGATGACAAAGCCCAAATCAATTCCAATGACTTCCCCAGCCCAAGATAAGATGATGCCGGGAATAAGTCCAAAAATGAAACCATTGACAGTAAGGAACGGAATGGACGGCAGGCCGGTCATATTCGTCAGGATAATCATAAACAGACTGATGAAAATAGCCCAATAGCCAAATGATGTTATATAGTCTACTAATCCCTCGATATTGCCAGTGAGCGTCAAGTCGAACAGCGTACTATAAAATCCCGGTACGAGAAAATGTACACCGCCAAATATCAGTACAATAACGACCAAAACGCACTCTTTAAAAATTTTATCCAATGTTGCCGCTTTGAACATGCTCGTCTCTTCCATCATAAAAATGCATAAATAAAACCACTTTCACACGAATATGTGATTGCCGATGCATCCCCCATGATACGGCCTGTTGATGGGATATTTCAATTATATCACGGTTCCTCTTTGATTTATAGATTGAGGGAATCCGCCAATATAAACTCCATGCATAATTGGATTGCTTCGGATGTGTAAAAAACAACAATAGATATGACGTTGAATTATAAAAATCCATACTATTCATAAGAATATCCCGTTGTCATTCTTATGTAGTTAATAATCATTTTTAAATTTGAAAAAGTTTTTTGCACAAAACTGCAAAGTCTCAAATGACTCAAATATAATAAACGGACTACCTCCCAACAAGCTAGCGGTAGTCCGTTTATTTTACACTATAACCGTGCTATAATGATATCATTCAATCACCAGAAAGGAGTCTCGTATGGTAAAAACCTCAAGAAAATTACAGCGTGAAAAATGGGCTGCCGAAGATAAAAAGGATACGCAGCGCCAATCCACCATTACGTTGTGGATCATGGTACTGCTCGTCGCTTTGATGGTCGCCTTGTATTTCCAGGCTGGTCCCGTAATTACTGCTATCATTGGTTTCCTTCTATCTTTTTCAACGGTCGCCCTGCATTTCAAATACAAAGAATTCTATCGTACCAAAGACAGAGGACAACGGACGCGCTGCATGATTATCTCCATGTATGTCAGCTGCATCCTGACGGTGGCATGTGCCTATTATTATACGCTTGACACAGAACTGACCTTCGATTTTGCCGCCATTTTCCTATTCGGTTTCTTTTTCTTTGCCTTTACGGTCTATCGGAGCCTCAGCCGTTCCATAGTCGTAGGCGATATCCAACAAGGTCCGCGGCGGCGGTAATATAAAACAAGCCAATATATCAATTTATCCAGAGACCGTCATATCCGGTCTCTTTTTCATTGGGCCAATCGCAGCAACATGGCAAATCGGTCATCGGCCATTTTTTGTAGTTCGGCAATCGTTGCCGGTGTCAAAGCCTTGAATTTTCCAATTCCCTGCACAAATTCAGCCACGGAAATAGGCTTTGCATTAGTATCGTTCACAACAAATTTGCCATATCGACATTCCCACAATGGGAACATATTAGATTTTACAGCCTTGCGGGAGATAGAGATTCCTTGACTGGCATCATATCCCCATCCAGTCGGGCACGGAGAGAATACATGTAGATAGGCAAACCCTTGTTTACTTGCCGCCAGTCCCCGTTCCAGCTTAGCAATCATATCGGCCATATGTGATGGAGATGCCGTGGCACAATAGGCAATATGGTGCATCGCCATAATCAGCGGGACGTATTTCTGTTGCTGTTGTTTTCCCTGTACTGCCGTACCAATAGGAGTCGTTGAAGTACGTGATCCCTTTGTTGTCGTCGAACTACGTTGGTACCCCGTATTCATATACCCTTCATTATCATAGCAGACATATAACATTTTTTCGCCTCGTTCAGCTGCCGCCGAAAGGCTTTGAAAACCGGCATCCGAAGTAGCGCCGTCGCCGGCCATGGCGACGATATTGACATCGGGCCGGCCTTTACGCTGATACATCTGACTTAAGCCTGTAAGGAAAGCAGCTGTATTATCCAATAATGGGATATGTACCGGCACCTTGAGGCCATTGGAATGGTTCCAGCCGATGACACCAGCACCAGCCATGCATCCCGGTGGAATAGCCATGATGGTATTTTTCCCAGCTATCTGCAAAATTCTGCGAAGAATCAGCTCGCCTCCACACCCCTGACAAGCCGACATGCCCGGTGTCACAAGATCAGTTGCCATTTTAAGTGTATCGATATAACTCATCTGCACGTCTCCTCCTTTCAATCCTTAAAAAGCCACATTACATTTTTTTCACCGGGAATAGATTTTTGCTCATTCAATCGTTCGATTACTGCCATCATATCGCGAACAGAAATATCAGCGCCGCCTAATCCCCCAATTGCTGAAAAGTGACAGAAACGATTACTACCATCAGCAAGAGCAGCTTTGACTTCCATATGCATCGGTCCCTGGCTCCAACCGAAGCAGACACTGCGGTCGATGACACAATACGCTTTTTTGCCAGTCAAAGCTTTTGCAATTCGTTGGGCTGGGAAAGGACGCGTAAACCGTAATTTAATCAACCCCACCTTGATTCCCTTATCCCTGACTATATCTACGGCATCCTTACCAGTACCGCTCATGCCACCGATCGTAATAAGGACTAGTTCGGCATCGTCACATCTATATTCTTCAATAGCGCCGCCGTAAGATCGGCCAAAGGCTGCCGCAAATTTGCGGTCCGTTTCTTCAACGATAGATAACGTTTCCTCCATGGCGTCGAGATGATTCTTTCGATAGTGCATCAAAAGCGGTCCTGCTGTCATAGGGTCCAGAGAAAAGGGATTATCCGGATCGAGGACGGGATGATTATCTGGTGCCAGAGGCGGCAGGAAGGCATCCACTTCCTCCTGAGATGGCAACATGACGCCTTCTGTCAGATGCGAGCTGTAAAAACCATCATAACACACATTGACCGGCAACATTACATTTTGTTGCTCCGCTATATAATAGGCTTGGATAATCATATCGATGATTTCCTGATTGCTTTCACAAAACACTTGTATCCAGCCGGCATCCCGTACACTCATCGCATCTTGTTGACCGCTCCATACTGTTTCCGGTGATGTCATTTCCCGCGTCGCCAGAGCCATGACCATAGGCAGGCGCAAAGTAGCCATGCGCAAGTACGGTTCAAACATCAATGCCAGCCCTTGTGCACTCGTCGCCGTGAACACCCTGCCACCGCCGGCTGCGGCCCCTTGAACGACGCTCATTGCCGAGTGTTCACTTTCCACCTGTACCATGGCCGCATCAAGGTGTCCATTATTTATAATTTCAGCCAAATGTTCTACAACCGAAGACTGCGGCGTAATGGGATAAGCTGCAATCAAATCTGGTCGGCAAAGCGCCGCTGCTTCCGCAGCCGCATAATTTCCAGTCAGCGTATGAATTGTTCCCATTATTTAACATCTCCTTCCGGTACCATGGAAATCGCTTTGCGAGGACATTCAACTGCACAGATGCCACAGCCTTTACAAAAGTCATAGGTGATGACAAACCGATTTTGTTCCCAAACGACTGCATCAACGGGACAATATGTCAAGCATATGCCACACTCTACACACAATTCCTTATCCATAACAGGCCGCAGGATACGCCAGCTGGCCGTATCCAGTACATACATTCCGTCGTTTCCAATGGGTGTTACATATTTATATTCCCTCATGGCTGTACCTTCCCTATCTGCCGAATAACGACATGAGCATATGCCCTTTCAGCTGCTTCACGATTTTTGGCACCAAACTTCTTTTCAATCTTCTGAAACAAAATATCTGTCTGCACTAAACCCGTAGCTTTTACAAATGCACCTAACATAGTCGTATTAGGTATATTTTTCCCCAATATAGAATTGGCTATGGCCGTTGCATCCACCATGGCAACTATACGAGCATGTGAAGGCAGATTGAGTTCTGAAAGTGATCGGGCTGTATTGATGACGACAATACCATTTTCTTTCAATCCAGCATACGTTTCAGGCATTCCTACTAAAGAATCATCCATGATAACCAAAATATCTGGTTCATATACTTGCGTCTTACGGCGGATCTCCGAATCAGATAAACGAAGATACCCAAACACTGGCGAGCCTTTGCGCTCTACACCAAAAAACGGAATAAACTGCCCATGTTTTCCGCCATCGACAGCTGCCGCAACAACAAGCTGAGATGCTTTGACAACGCCTTGTCCACCGCGGCCATGAAGTCGAATTTCTTTCATAATTATCGCTCCCTTGTGTTATTATATTAAAACTATAGTTTCTCTATACGAACTTATGGTTTTAGTATAGACACAATATCCCTACCTGTCAATATCATTTTTTTGAATTACTTTGGAATATTAGGCATAATTGACAAATATATACAGTCTTGTTATATTGGAATCAGTATATCTCATAAATTTTAAATCGGGATGTGAATCACACATGGAACCAGATGATACAAAACAAAAATACATATTGAACTCCGTGGATAATGCTTTAACCATACTCAATCTTTTTTTTGATTATGAAGAATTGAGTACTGTAGAAATCGCAAAATTAGTTGGTGTCAGCCGTAGTACGGCATTTCGCTTCATGATAACATTGGAAAACCGAGGTTTCCTGGCCAAAACCGAAAAGGGCACGTATCGATTAGGGCTGAACCTGTTTTCTTTGGGAATGCTGGCGTATAACCGAATGGAGCTCGCAGCTCTTTTGCACCCATTGTTGACGCAGATAGCCCATGAGACTGGCGAAACTTGTCATTTAGGTATATTTGATGATTCTGTACACATCATGTTCATCGACAAGGCTTTGGGAACATCGCAGCTTAAAATGGACACCGCCCTAGGATACCGCCAATATGCACACTGTACTGCTACGGGCAAGGCTATCTTAGCATTTCAATCCAGTCAAACCATACAAGAGTACCTAAAAAAAACGACATTTGAGCAATTTACGACACACTCTATCAGCAATGCCAAAGAATTATTATCCTTACTAAAAAAAATAAAACAGGACGGCTATGCCTGTGACAATGAAGAAGCCGAATGGGGCTTGACCTGTTATGCCGTTCCGATCCTTGATGCATCGCAACGAGCCTTTGCTGCCGTCAGCATATCCGGACCGACCACACGGATGACACGAAATAAGGACAGACACATCAAACGTTTACAATCTCTTCTAGCTAGCTTCTCAAAAAAACTATACTGATACAAAATCAATACAAAAAACCAGACAACTTCTTCATCAGAAGTTATCTGGTTGCTTTTATTTACACTATATAGCTATCTTATGCTTCGTGAGCTTTCTTGAAGATATCAGCAGAAATTGCATCGCTGCAGCATACAGCTACAACATCGACAACATCATCCGTCGAGCAGCCACGGGACAAATCGAGAACTGGCCGATCCAAACCTTGTACCAATGGGCCAAGAGCCGTTGCGCCGGCAAACCGCTGAACCATCTTATAACCGATGTTGGCAGCATCCAATGTCGGGAAAATCAAGACATTGGCATGACCTGCTACCTTAGAACCCGGAGCTTTATGTCCGCCGACTTCCGGTACTAATGCAGCATCAGCCTGCATTTCGCCATCAAATTCAAAATCAACATTGCGTTCTTTAAGAATCTTTACAGCTTCACGAACTGTATCTACCGTTCCGCCGGAACCGCTGCCCATTGTAGAATAGGAAAGAAGAGCAACCTTGGGATCGAGAATTTGTACGGTCGTGCGAGCCCGTTCTACGCAGATGCAAGCGATATCAGCCAACTGTTCTGCCGTCGGATCAGGAATAACGCCGCAGTCGCCTAATACGAGAATACCATTATCACCATACTGCGGAGTATTAGTAATCAAGATAAATGCGCTGGAAACAGTCTTGTTGCCAGGACGAGGTCCAATGACCTGCAGGCCGGCACGGATGACTTCAGCAGACGTCGTAGCAGCACCAGAAACCATGCCATCAGCTACGCCAAATTTGACGAGGCAGGCACCAAAGAAGGAATTATTGGTCGTCAAGATTTCCCGAGCCTGTTCAACCGTCATGCCCTTCTTCTTACGGCGTTCAGCAAGATATTCACAATATTCATCCAATTGCGGATGTGCTTCCGGGTCGATCACTTCCACACCAGTCAGATCGATTTGGAATTTAGCAGCATCTTTTTTAATTGCATCTAAGTTGCCAACGAGGATAATTTTAGCGAACCCTTCAGCTAAAACACGTTCAGCAGCTTTTAATACACGGCGGCTAGTTGTTTCCGGAAGAACGATTTTCTTCTGAGCCTTAGCAACACGACTCTTCAAATCTTCAGTAAATCTCATTTCGTGACCACTCCTTGTTAATAATCAAACATGATGAAAAACCCATTTTTCACTCAAATACACCCTCATTATAATACAAAATTCCAAGGAATGAAATTCGATTTTTAATCATATTTATTATTTCATTTTCGAATACATGATGCTACACAACACTCATTGACACATTACCTTAGACGGTACCCCAAAAAATACCACTGAAACCCCATTAAATTACCTTGCGTATTCCCCGTGCCGGTTTACTCGGCACACCCAACAAAACCCAGCGCTTTCGCCCAAGGACCCCGCCAGGATAGCCCCACACACTTCCACCCGTGCCGGTTTACTCGGCACGCCCAACAAAACCCAGCGCTTTCGTCCAAGGACCCCGCCAGGATAGCCCCACACACTTCCACCCGTGCCGGTTTACTCGGCACGCCCAACAAAACCCAGCGCTTTCGCCCAAGGACCCCGCCAGGACGGACCACAAACATCCACCCGTGCCGGTTTACTCGGCACGCCCAACAAAACCCAGCGCTTTCGCCCAAGGACCCCGCCGGTACGGACAGGAATCGCGCTGTAGTGCTGCAGCTGCAAGGAGCCAGGTTGCGCCGCGTACACGTGGTACTCAAGCGTTCTGGCGACGCAGCAGATGCGGTGCTACAGCGCGATTCCTGGACCCACCACGAAAAAAAGAGTCATGCCTAAGCATGACTCTTTTTTCGTGGTGGGCGATAACGGGCTTGAACCGCTGACATCCTGCTTGTAAGGCAGGCGCTCTCCCAGCTGAGCTAATCGCCCATAAAAATGGTGACCCCTGCGGGATTTGAACCCACGTTCACGCCGT